>JAERMT010000236.1_pt2 | contig 27818 bp, 22 predicted proteins | sample 9267081 | NCBI WGS metagenome assembly JAERMT01 (sample SAMN17071939, study PRJNA684904) | human gut metagenome | isolation source: diarrhea sample from child under the age of five | host: Homo sapiens | place: South Africa: Mafikeng, Mafikeng Provincial Hospital | collected 2019-09
ATCGGTTCGTGCGTCCAGCTGGGGCTTTCACTATTCAACAGCGCCAACGCAGGTCTTGCCATCTACACCTGCGCTCAGTTCGTCATTACGGCCGCCTGCATGGCCTATTCCATCTCGTCGCTGCGCAAACTGGGCGTGAGCCTGCCGGTCCGCGGCGTGATCTTGCTGTTCTTTGTGTTTATGCCCATGTTCTCCAACTACGCGGCCCTACTTACCAAAGACGTGCTGTTTGCCGACGCGTTTTTGGTGCTGTTGGTGCAGACCGTGAAGCTCGTGGCCTGCGGCCTGCCCCGTCGCGATGCCAATGCCGAGCGTGCGGGCGAACAGAGGCCCGTGCTCTTTGCGCGCCACGACTGGCTGCTGCTCGCTCTGGGCGCCATGGGTTCCACGTTTCTGCGCAACGGCGGCCTGGTGTTTCCCCTGGCGGCATGCGTAATCGCGGCGGCGTTTTGCGCATGGGACGCGCATGCGGCTCGTCGCGCAGCCAAGCAGGCTGGTGCTGCGCCTTCGGGCGCCATCCCGCGTTTCCGCTGGGTGGGAGTTCTTGCTGTGCTTGCACTCTGCCTTGCCTCCAATATGTACTTCACCAAGGTCTTTATGCCGGCGCACGACATCACGCCTGGTTCCAAGCGTGAAATCCTCTCGATTCCGTTCCAGCAGACGGCTCGTTTCGTCCAAAAGCACGACGGCCTCAACTCGGGCGTCAACCCCACGGTTAAGGAGGACGGCACCATCGTGGAGGCTCCTTGCGACGGCTTGGTGACCGACGAAGAGCGTGCCGTGATCGACCGTGTGCTCAAGTACGAGAATCTGGGCCGCCGTTACAACCCCGACAAGTCCGACGCCGTCAAAAATTGCTTTAACGAGTACGCCTCGCAGGAGGACATCAAGACCTATTTTGAGGTGTGGGCGCAGATGTTCAAAAAGGATCCCGAGTGCTATATCTCGGCGCTCATCAATAACTACTACGGCTACTTTTATCCGAGTGCCCGCGATGCGTGGGTCTACAGCACGTCGCGCAGTGCCGAGATTATGGCACGCCCCGATAATCTCAAGTACTTCGACTTCCATCCGGTCGATAGCAAGGTTGTGCGCTGGTGCGACCACCTGATCAACCTGTATCGCGTGGCAGTACAACGCATCCCGTTTATCTCGCTCACCATGAGCTCGGCCACCTATGTGTGGATCATGATCGCCGTGGTGGTCTACCTGCTGCGTCGTCATTCATGGCGTGCGCTGGCGATCTGGGTGCCGCTGTTGGGCGTGCTCGCCGTGTGCCTGATTGGTCCGTGCAACGGCTCGACCTACATGCGCTACCTGTATCCGGTCATCGCCTGCATGCCCTTTGCCATCGGCGCCACCATCACCCGCAGCGACCTCCTCTGGTCCTGATTTGGTGCAAAGGGGACAGGTTACTTTGCACCAACCCCTTGCACCAAGGGGCTGTATCATCACGACGCCTTCATTTTGGGGTTTATCTCGCAGGCCAGTAGGTATATCATAACGACGTTTGTTTATATTGCCCGAGCATCTGCGCTGGGCTTTAGGTCGAAACCGATAGGAGACACGTATGTCCGGACACTCTAAGTGGGCCACAACCAAGCATCGTAAGGGTGCGCAGGACGCCAAGCGTTCCGCCCTCTTCTCCAAGCTGAGCCGCAACATCACCGTTGCTGCCCGTCTCGGCGGTGACCCGCTGCCCGAGAACAACGCCAGCCTCGCCGCTGCCGTTGCCAAGGCCAAGGCTCAGTCCATGCCTAAGGACAAGATCAAGTCCGCTATCGACAAGGCTTTTGGTTCGGGTGCTGACGCCGCCGTCTACGAGAACATCGTGTACGAGGGCTACGGTCCCGCCGGTGTCGCCGTCTACGTCGACTGCCTGACCGACAACCGCAACCGTACTGCCGCCGATGTCCGTTCCGCCTTCTCCCACGCTGGTGGCAACCTGGGCACCTCCGGCTCCGTCGCCTTCCAGTTTGAGCGCAAGGGCCAGATCGTCGTCGCCAAGGAGATCCTGGACGAGAACGCCAAGAAGGAGACCATGATCGCCAACGGTGCTGCCGGTGACGAGGATGAGTTCATGATGGCAATCGCCGAGGCCGGTGGCGAGGACTACGAGGACGCCGGCGAGGAGTGGATCGTCTGGACCGCTGCTAACGACGTCATGGCTGTCTCCAAGGCACTCGAGGAGCAGGGCGTCCAGGTCAAGGGTTCCGAGACCACCATGGTTCCGACCACCCCGACCGAGGTCTCCGGTACCGACGCCAAGAAGGTTCAGCGCCTCATCGACCGTCTCGAGGAGCTCGACGACGTCCAGGATGTTTACAGCACCATGGATATGACCGACGAGGTCATCGCTGCCCTCGAGGAGGAGTAGCACCCGCGCGGGTTAAGCCGCGCATATCTGGGCATAATGAAGCGAGCATGCAAGCCTCGTGGAATAGATGAGCCGGATCCGCGTGCGTAGAGCACCGGACCCGGCTCTTTTATAATGATGCGAATCGTTTTGCATTCTGTGGACCGAGACCCGAAAGGAGCGCCGCATGCGCGTGCTCAAACGAGCCCTAGCAATCGTGTACCTTGCCGCCGCCATCGTGGCGCTGGGCACGCTTGTCTGCCAGTTCTGGGGACCGTATACGTATCGCTTTATGCTGCTATTGCGTGACACCATGCCTCGCGTCGTCGTTACGGTGTGCGCCGCCATCGTGGCGCTTGGCGTGCTCATTGGGTTTTTCCGCTTGATGTTCGCGCGTCGCGAGCCGTCCTGCGTGCATCCGGCGGGGGAGCGCAATATCGAGGTCACGCTCGCAGCGCTTTCCTCGTGCGCCCGCGCCGCGGCGGAGTGCGATGATCGTGTGATGGTTGAGCATATCGAGGCACGCGTTCAAGGCTCCGACGAGTCGCGCGTTCGTTTTAAGGTAGAGGCCATCGCGCTCGACGACCGGGACGTGGCCTCCCAAGCTATCGCGATGCAGCAGCGCATCGAGAAGGCCTGCGACACCATGCTCGGCACGCCGGGCACGACCGCACGCGTCCGTTTTTTGCCGTCCAAGACTACCGTCCAGACCGTGGAGGTTTCCGGTGAGTGATACCAACCAAGACAAGACCGCCCGCACGCCGCGCCTGACGATCGATCAGAACGCTACGCCGGCAGGCGAGTCCACCGACACCAAGCCCGAGGCCGGCGAGCAGCACGACAGCGCCGCCAACGACTTTGACGAGGCCATGGGTCTCATCAAAGGTACGGGCGCTGCTATCTGGAGCTACGCCGTGCGCCACCCCAACACTACGCTCGGCGCCGTGGCAGGCTTTATCCTCGCCGTGCTGGTACTTACGTTGGGCCTGTGGGACACGCTCGTCATCGCATTCTTTGTGCTGATCGGTGCCGTGATCGGCCAGATTCGCGACGGCGAGAACGGTATCGTCAACTTCTTCGGCCGTCTGTTTAGCGGCCGCTAATATGTATTCGACTGTCGCATCCGCGGCAGGCATAAGGAGGAACCATGGCTTTTAACACGAAGGTCGATGTGGCCGATACCGAGCTCGAAGCGAATGAGGCCGTTGTCGATGCCGGGGACGTGGCGCTCGAGGACGAGGCACTCGTCGAGGCCGAGTTCGATGCGGACGAGGACAACGAGGAGATGGACGAGGAGGCGGACGAGTCCGAGGACTCGCTGACCTATTCCAACGGCGTGATCGAGAAAATCGTCGCCATGGCCACCCGCGAGGTGCCGCACGTTCTGGGCATGAAGGGAAACCTCATGCACTTTGTGCAGGAGCAGTTTGGTGCCGAGAACCTGACCAAGGGCGTGACGGTCGAGGTCACCGACGACAACCGCGTGGTCGTCAACATCTCGGTCATCATCGAGTATGGCGCCTATGCGCCTGCGATCTTCGACGACGTTAAGGCGCGCGTCACCGAGCGTCTGGCCGCGATGACCGGCCTTGAGGTGGCAGGCGTCAACCTACGCATCGAGGATGTCATCACCCCCGAGGAGTACGAGCACCGCACCAGCCAGCACGAATAACCTTCCAAAAAGGGATGTTTATTTTGGCAGGTTTTATCTGCGTAAACGTCAAACGGCCGGTCGCGCATGCAAAAGCGCGGCCGGCCGTTTTTGTACGCTCCCGATGTAGTCATACCGCTCGTCTAACTAAGGGTTGCAATCGCCACGTTCCGCGTTACCCTAATGGGCGCATTGTTTCCAAATTGTTAACGAGGGGTTGCCGTAATGGCCGACGAACACGAGACCGAAAGCAAGGCATGGGCGATTGAAGCCGCTGCGGCAGAGGCGGCGTCGCGTGCCGCCGAAGAAGTGCATCGCCCGCCTGTGGTTCCGATGGAGCGCGTGGTCGGTCGCGAGGATATCGAACGTGGCGAGCGCGCCGGCCGCAAGCGCAGCCAGGAGCCAGGCTTTCCGCGCTTTTTTGCCGAGCTCAATCTGGGCCTGATTCTCACGGCGTTCGCCATCGTGGCCTTTAAAACCCCCAATCACTTTGCCTTCGGCGGCACCTCGGGCGTGTCGGTCATTCTTTCCACGCTGTTCCCGACCCTGCCCGTCGGCGTCTTTATGTGGATTATCAACGCGGTCCTGGTCGTTCTGGGCTTTATCTTTTTGGAGCGCAAGGCGATTCTGTGGAGCGTCTTCGCTTCGTTTGCGCTTTCGGCCTACGTCTCGCTGTTTGAGCTCTTCATTCCGACGGATGTTTCGATGACGGGTGATATGTGGCTCGACCTGTGCTTTGCCGTCATCTTGCCGGCGCTCGGCAGCGCTATTGTCTTTGATATCGGCGCCTCGACGGGTGGCACGGACATTCTTGCCATGATCCTCAAACGCCGCACCACGCTTGAGATTGGCCGCGCGCTGCTGCTGGTCGATATCGGCATCGTAACCATCGCGGCTTTCCTGTATGGCCCGCGCGTTGGCCTGTACTGCGTGCTTGGCCTGTTTGCCAAGACGCTCGTGGTCGATAAGGCTATCGAGAGCATTCACCTTCGTAAGGTCTGCACGATTATTTGCGCCGAACCGCGCAAAGTCGAGGAGTTTATCGTCAAGCATCTCAACCGCACGGCAACGATCAGCCGTGGCTACGGCGCCTTCTCGGGCAAGTGCGTCACGGTGATTATGAGCGTGCTGAGCCGTCGCGAGGCAGTGCAGCTGCGCCGCTATACCCGCGAGATTGACCCCGGTGCCTTCATCACCATCGTCGATAGCTCCGAGATCGTGGGCAAGGGCTTCCGCGGCACGAACTAGCGCGGACGTACCCTTCGAATCATTGAATAAAGCCGTCTACGTTGCAAATCGGCCATCTTGGAGTATTTGTCCCCACATTGGGCGATAATGTTGCCAAAGACATCGTTTGCGATCCAGGTGATTCGCTCTAGATACGAAGGGATGATTTCGATGTTCTGTTCGCAGTGTGGCGCCCCCATGGGCGATAACGACAAGTTCTGTGGCGTGTGCGGTGCCCCTAATACCGAGGTCAAGGCCGCCGGCCCCGCTCCGCAAGCTCAACCTCAGCCGCAGGGTCAGCCGTTTGCCCAACCGCAGCCGCAGCCGTTCGTTGCGCCCCAGCCGGCTATGAGCGTGCCCAAGGGCTGCATGGCGCAGGCCTTCAACGACATGATTAAGGTTCCCGGCGCCCTGGTTCGCGTATGTCAGATTGCCTTTTTGCCGGCGCTGATCTGCGTCGTGTCGGTGCTGGTGCTGTTTATCCCCGTTATCGGTGGCATCGCGGCGGCCATTGGCTTTTTGCTCGCTTACGTGGCAAGCGTGTGCGGCGCTGGCTTTGCTATCGAGTGGGGTCGCGACCTGTCGCTCAAGGACGATAACGGCATGGAGCGTCCGCTGCTGCGCTCGACCTCCTTTGGACTGGGCATCTTCTCGTCTGTCATTACGAACGTGCTCGGGTTCGTGGCCATTATTCCAGTGATTGGCGTGGTGTTCTCGGTGCTTGAGAGCGCTGTGATCGGTGCTGTCGGTTCGTACTATTACTTCGGTTCGAGCGGCCTCGAGGGCGCACTCATCGGGTCGATGGGTCTGCTTGTCTTTGCCATGATCGTATCGGCGGTGTTGGGCATCTTCTTTAAGATGTTTGGCGATGCCGCTGTGATGCACTTTGCAGTCGCCGGCCGCGTGGAAAGCGCGTTTTCGCTCGAGAAGGTTTGGAAGTCCTATAAGGCCAACCTGGGCAAGTTGTTCTGCGCATCGATTCTCCCCGAGTTTTTGACGGGCATTGTTTCCAATATCATCACCTGGATTTTCACCGCCATCTTTGGTTTTGTTGCCGCGCTGGGCATTAGCAGCTATGGCTACTACGGCTACTATTCTCGTCCTTCGGGTCTTGAGGCAATCATCGAGGGTGGCGGCATTACGCTCATCCTGTTCCTGATGATCATCGCCTTTGTCACCGTGTTCCTGAATGTGTTTGGCACGATGCTCAAATATCGTGCCGTTGGCTACTGGGCCGCGCGCCATGCCAGCGGGTGGGCCGATGAGGATACCGATGATGTCCTGACGTTTGTGCTCCCGGGTGAGAAGAAGCCTGCTCCTGCGGGGTTCAATCCCACGGCCGCCACTGGTGCTGCACCTGCCCCGGCACCCGCGCCTGCACCTGCTCCGGCACCTGCCCCGGCACCCGCGCCGGCGCCTGCTCCGGCACCTGCCCCTGCGCCCGAGGCGACGCCTGCGGAACCCGATTGGAATGCCGTTGCCACGCCGGCGGATGAGCCGGGCGATAATCCTGCTGCCGAAAACAATCAAACCGAATAGTCGGTCGAGGCGCCCTGGGCAACTGAGCCCGGGGTGCCTTTTTCTACTGTGAAAGCAAGACAATACCTGGGAAAACGGTTGCAGAAAAATTTCTCGGAAATTGGTCAATGTTGCGCAACAACGTCGCGGCTATTGTTGAGAACATAGACGTGTAAGGTTTGAAGGCGTGCGACGCCTTAGGAAAAGGAGAAGCTTATGTTCTGTCCCACTTGTGGTTCTCCCATTTCGGATGATGCCAAATTCTGCCCTGTTTGCGGTTCTGCCATCGGTGCCGCTCCCACCGCTCCGGCCCCTCAGCCCGCGCCGCAGCCTGCGCCTCAGCCCCAGCCTCAGCAGCAGTACACCGGGCAGCAGCAGTACGCCGGCCAGCAGCAGTATGCTCAGCAGCCTGCACCTGCCCCGATGGGCTATGCTCCGATTAAGACCGACCGTGGCGTGATCGGCTGGCTCCTGCTTTCCATCGTGACCTGCGGCATCTATTCGTATTACTTCCTCTATTGCCTTGCCCGCGACATCAATGTCATGTGCCAGGATGACGGCGATTCCACGCCGGGTCTGGCAGCATTCATCTTGCTGTCGTTCGTGACCTGCGGCTTCTACGGACTCTACTGGTACTACAAGATCGGTAACCGCCTGCAGGCTAATGCCCCTCGATATGGCCTGATGTTCCAGGAGAACGGTACTACCGTTCTTATGTGGCAGATTGTCGGCGCGCTGCTGTGCGGCCTTGGCCCCATCTTTGCCATGAACATCATCATCAAGAACACCAATGCCATGGCAACGGTTTACAACACCCGTCTTGGCGCTCGTGCCTAACGATAAGAACGGCGTGAACAGCTCCCAGGGACATAAGGGCGCGGCGGAGCTCATTCGCCGCGCCCTTTCTTGCATCGGCGCGCTCTTTGTCGCCTGGCTCGCACTCTACCTGCTCGATATCGGCTGCGTGTTTCGCCTGATGACGGGCATTCCCTGTCCGGGATGCGGCATGACAAGGGCCTGGCTGGCGGCGCTGCGCCTCGATTTTGCGGCGGCCTTCGCTTATCATCCGCTGTTTTGGGCAGCGCCGATTGCGTTCGTGCTCGCGTTCGTGCGCGAGGAGGTGGCATCGAGCAAGCTAAAGCGTGGCATCGACATTGCGGTTGTTGTTCTGTGCGTGCTGGTCGTTGCCGTATGGATCGTGCGCCTTATCAACCCGGCAGACGCGGGCCTGCTCTTTGGTGGTCACGCTCCCGCCGGAGTTCCCACCGATATCATCCACCTCGAAATCCCACGCTGGCTCACCATCCTTCGCTCTTACCTGTCGTGACGGAGGACGCGCTAGAAAAGCATCGACACATAAGCGGGGGGCGAACGTTGAGATAACGTTCGCCCCCCGCTTTGCTCTAGCCAGGTTGTTACGGGTGGACGTGACGGCTACTCGCCATGCTTCTCCTCGTGGCGAGCAGCGGCACGGGCATCGTGAATGCCCTTGATGGCGGCATGGCGGGCGGTGCGGGCGTCGTGCACGGCGTCGCGGGCCTCGGCGGCCGTTGCCTTGGCAGAGCGCAGCTTGGCCGCCAGGTCGGGATTGGTCTCGGCAACTGCGGCGATCGTGGGGCCGTCGAGCTCTTCTTGCGTGGGCTCGGCCAAAAAGTCGATGGCATACTGAGCGGCTACCATGGAGCCCTTGGCGAGTACGCTCTCGTCGATCTTGTAGAAGCAGGAGTGCTGGGCATAGGTGGCGCCAATCTGGGGGTTGCGCGTGCCAACAAAGGCGAGCACGCCCGGCACACGGCGCAGGTACTCCGAGAAGTCCTCGCCCGAAAGCGTGCCGCGGTAATGGCCCTCGCCTGCGGGGCCCAGGCACTTGAGCACAGCTTGGCGGCAACGCTCGCTCGAGGCGGCATCGTTTTCGACCTTGTAGTTGGCGATGGTGTAGTCGGTGAGTTCAGCCTCGGCGCCTAGTGCTGCTGCGGTGTGCTCCACGATGCGGCGCATAAGCTCGGGCATTTCCTCATGCGTCTTGTCGCCATAGGTGCGCACTGTGCCGGCGAGGTACGCCGTGCCGGCGATAACGTTGCGCGCGGTGCCGCCGTGCAGTTCGCCGACGGTGATGACGGCGGGTTCGTAGGGGCTAATCTCGCGCGAGACGATGGTCTGCAGGGCGCTGACAATCTCTGCTGCCACCATAACGGCGTCGTGGCCGCGCTGGGGCATGGCGCCATGGCACGAGGTGCCGCGGACATCAATGCGGAACCAGTCGGTGTTTGCCATGCGCGGACCGGGCTCGCAGCTCACGGTGCCGGCGTCGACCTCGCTCCAGATGTGTGCGGCATAGGCGCCGTCGACGCCATCGAGTACGCCCGTGCCGATCATGAGCTTGGCGCCCTGGCCGTTTTCCTCGCTGGGCTGGAAAACGATGCGAATCTCGCCGTGGATGTCATCGGTCATGTGGCGCAGAATCTGCAACGTGCCGAGCATCATGGCGATATGGCAGTCGTGGCCGCAGGCATGCATGCAGCCCTCGTTGACGCTGGCGAACTCCTCGCCGGTTTGCTCGGTGACAGGCAAGGCGTCGATGTCGGCGCGCAGCAGGATGCGGCGGCGCGGCGTGCCATCCTCGCGGTAGGCATCGGGCGCGGTGCCGCGAAGCGTCGCCACCAGGCCCGTCTTGAGCGGACGCTCGTAGGGGATATTCATGGCGTCGAGCTGGTTGGCGATGTCGGAAGTCGTGCGCTCCTCGGCAAGGCTCAGCTCCGGGTGCTTATGGAAGTGCCGGCGCTGCTTGATGATATAGGGTTCAAACTCGGCGGCGATATCCTGGATGGCCGCGGTGACGTCGTCTGCCGCGCGAACCTCGGTTGCCGCCATAATCTGTTGTGCCTTGGTCTTCGTCATGGTCGATTTGCTCCTTGCTGGCTCGATCGCAAAATCGTACAGGCTCTCTCCAGTATGCCACCTGCCGCTAGGGCTGGTAAAGTTGCCGTTTGCCGCTTGGGGTTTTGTTGCAAGGGCGGGGGAGTACACTCGGGGGTGTTGAATTACCTGCCAGAGATGGGGATGCTCATGCAGCATATCGATCGGATTATCCGCTCCAAGAACGTTTTTACCGCCCAAGACGGTATCGATACCGCCCGCGAGCTGGCGATCGCCATCGCGGGTGATCGCATCGTCGCAGTCGGCGCGCCCGATGACGTGATTGACGCCGCACCTGCCGCCACGCCGGTGGTCGATTACGGCGAGCAGTTTGTCTGCCCCGGTTTCCACGATGCGCACCTGCATTTCTTCCATACTTCGGTTGGCTCCTCGCCGTACATGCTCATGGATATGGGCACGTCCGAGGCAGCATTGGTGCAGCATGCGCTCGAGTTTTCCCAAGGCTTGCCAGATGACGCCTGGGTCGTGACCCAGGGTTGGCGCGATTACCGCTGGGATCCGCCCGAGCACCCTACCAAGGCCTCCCTCGATGCGGCATTTCCCGATCGTCCCTGCGTTATGTACTCGGGCGACGGGCACACGCTGTGGCTTAACAGCCGCGCACTCGAGGCGCTCGGCGTTACGCGCGACAGCGAGCCTCCGGCGGGTGGCAGTTACGACAAAGATGCAAATGGCGAGCTTACGGGTATCGCCCACGAGGCGGCTGCTATGCAGCTGCTGCCGCGCTGCCTGGAGTGGCTGGGCGAGGACCGCATCGCGAGCGCTTACGCCGACCAGATGAAGCGTATGGCCGAGCAAGGCATTACCTCAATCTGCGATATGTCGCTCATGCCCACGCCGGGCTGCGACTTTATTCGCGACGATGTTTACGACAAGCTGCAGGCCGCCGGCAAGCTGGGCATCCGCGCCCATCTGTTTCCCACGCTGCTGGATGACCAGTCGCGCTTGGAAGAACTCCAGACCCGCTACGCGAACAACGCGCTGCTCTCGGCGCCAGGCTTTAAACAGTTCTTCGACGGCGTGTCGAGCGAGCATACCGCATACCTCACTGAGCCCTATACCAACCCGCGCTTCCCGGGCGACCAGGGCCGCCTGACGGTCCCTGTCGAGCGTATGCGCAAGTTGGTTCTGGCGGCAGCCGAGCGTGACCATACCGTGCGCATCCACGTTATCGGCGACGGTGCCATCCATGCTGCGCTCGATATCTTTGAGGAGGCGGCAGAGCTCTACGGCTTGCCCCAGCACGGCCACAATACGCTTGAGCACCTGGAGAATCTGCTGCCTCAGGACATCGATCGTCTGCGCAAGCTCAACGTCATTGCCTCGAGCCAGCCTTGCCACATCACGCTCGACCCGGGTGGCCCGGAGCGCGACCTGGGCCTGGAACGCAGCCGCATCATGTGGCCGTTCGCAACTTATCAGCAGCGCGGTATCCGTCAAGCTTTCGGTACCGACAGCCCCATCACGGCCGTTACCAGCATGAACGTGCTCTACACGGCTATCACGCGCCAAGATCCCCGCAGCCACTGGCCCGAGGGCGGCTGGCTGCCGAGCGAGCGTATCGACGCGGCAACGGCCCTGCGCAGCTACACGCTTGGCAGCGCGTACGCAGCGGGCGACGAGCAAAACCTCGGCAGCCTAGAGCCCGGCAAATACGCCGACCTGGTAGTCCTGGACCAAAACCCGCTCACCATCGACCCCCAAGAGCTGCAAGCCACCAAGGTTCAGGCCACCTACCTGGCAGGCAACTTGATTTACGAGCGCTAATATTCATGTCGTACCGTTAAACGCGGCTCGGGCAGCCTATTTTGGGATGGCGCTCGAGCCGCGTTTGTTTGCCGATGGGGGTTCGTTAGGAGCGTCCCCTCTCTGCTGGATTTGGGCGCAGGGTGGAAGCGCTGCTGCTCCGCGCGCTCAATTGGGACATCAGCGATGCTTTCTCTTAGCGTTTTGCATACTTCCAGTTGCAGATTGCAAAAAAAGTTGAGATGTTCTTTCCGGTCCTGATGTACTCCCGCCTGGGCCGTGCAAAAAATGGAGTATTCAGCACCGTGAGCTCTGCCGGTGCCGCTGCAGTCGGGTGGCATTGCGGAGATCGACGTCATTTTGGGGTCCGGTGCGGTGCGAGGCACGCTTTTTTGTCCTGACAGGGTTTGCCCGTCGACCCAAATCGCCGGTCAAAGGCGTTCTTGGGACCAATATGGTGTGTCCGGCGCGTATGCAGCCGTCCTGGCCTGCTGAAAACTCCCAAAAATGCACGCTGCTCCCCAGGGGACCCGTGCGAGCGGCGAAAACCATGCCCAAGTCGCTGTCCGCATCGTCATTTTGCTGCACTGACTTTTCTGAATACCGGGCCCGAGATTGGTCAACCCTAGGCTCCCGGAGCTGCGTTGGGGTCGGTTTCGTTGGCGGCCGCCTGCTTATGGGTGGCAAAGACCGAGCCTTCGTGGTCGAAGAGCTTACGATATTGCATGCGGTCCAGGCGATCGCGCGCATTAGCGGTCTTGGCGGGAACGTTCTTGGCCTCGGCTGTATACCAAACGCCGTGCGCATCCTGCGCCCCCACCACGTTTATCGCCGGCATGTGCGCTTGGTTTTGCAAGCGTGCGCGTTGGTAGGCGGTGAGCGGGGCACCGATGGCATTGAGTGCGAGTGCACCGACGTTATTGATGCTTGTGTTGAGTTCCCCACTCGTTTGTGCGTTGCCGGCGACATCGTAGTTCGCCCAGACCACATAGCGTGTCTGCCAGATGCGCTCGGTATGGGTGGCATCGTCCTCATCGGTAAAGTAGAGGTCGTTGTAGCGGTCGGTGAAGAACGGCTGGTGGTCGCCGTACATCACCACGACGACGGGGCGGTCGAGATCACGCAGCTTTTCCAGGAAGGCGGCGAAGGCGCCATCGGACGCTTCCATGAGCGAGCAGTATTCATTGGTCCAGGTGATAACTTTGTCGGACACACCTTCGACGGCAAGGTGCAGTTGCTGGTCGGTGGGCACCAAGCCCGTGTCATAGGCGGAGTGGTTTTGCATCGTCACGTCGTGGATGAAGATCGGCTGGTCGCTCTGCTTTAGTACCTCGAGGCACTTGTCGTAGGTGGCGGCGTCGGTGACCTTGCGGCAGAGCTCGGGTGCGCCGGCGAAGTCCTCGATCGAGAGGAACTCGTCGAATCCCATGTCCGCGAAGACGTTCTCGCGATTCCAGTTGGTGGCGTGGTTGGGGTGCATGGCCACGGTGCGATAGCCGAGTCTCTTGAACTGACGGGCGAGGTTCTCGCTCGGGGCCAGGTTGTAGCTCATGAACGGGTAGACGCCAGCGCCCAGGAATGCCATGGAGTGTCCGGTTAAGAACTCGAACTCGCTGTTACAGGTGCCGGCACCGAAGGCGCTCATGTAGCTCACTCCCTGCAGAAGCGCGTTATCGATGGCTTTGAAGCGCTCGGGCCCCTTATAGCCACAGCCCAGTTCGTTAAAGATTGAAAGGTCGGCGAAGGACTCGTTCATGATACAGATGACTGAGGGCTTGAGCTGGTCAAACTGTTCGACGGCAGCGGCACGGGAGGGGTCGGCGATGCCGTTCGTGCCCGCGTTCCAGCGCGCGGCAAGGCGCTTGATGATCGCCGAGGCCTCACCGCTCTTGTAGTGCTTGGGTTTAGGCGGCACCATTTTTTGCGCGCTCGAAATAAAGGTGGGGAGAAACCCCTGACTGTAATAGCTTTCGAGGGGCTTCCAGGTATGAAGCTTGATGCCCAAGGTGTCGTAATAGCTGATGAAGGCCTGCGCCCCCAGTGCGGCTCCGGCAACAAGTGCGGTACGACGGTCGACGGAGAGGGGGAGTTTGGATTTGGTTGCGACTGGATGCTCCCTCGGCGCTGTCGATGTCCCCTCGGTTGCCGGAGACGCCTTTGAGTCCTTCGATTTCAAGGACGCAGACATCGCATGGTCGATGGACTCGGGGGACGTTTTCGATGCGCGGCGCGGCGGTCGCCCACATGCATCACGCGGAATGAGGACGATAAGCGCGATTCCCAAGGCCGCGGCGGCAAGCCCCATGAAGCAGAAAGTGCTGAGCTCATAGGTGTAGCTGCCGGCGACCGTCGCAGCGGTCGAGAGGGCGAACAGGTCTCCGGGTTGGATGGGCATCGATTTGAACGTGATTACGAAGTACTCGGCGATACCGATGCTGGCGAGCGCAACGATGCCAACGATTGCGGGGGTCTTACGGCGGTGCGGCAGATAGAGCAACAGGCACAAGAAGCAGAAGATGAGCAAAAGCTCCAAAAGTGCCGGTCCGGCCTGCATCTTCCATAGTTCATGGTTGGAGGGCAGCTCGAGGGCGAGCATCGAGCATATCGATGCGCCGCCGATCGTTGCCAGCGTACGGGGGTAGGGATGGTCGGTCATCCAGCTTTTCAGATCCTTCATGCTCATCTTCATCGTCTCTGCTCCTTACTCCTAGTTCAGCGTCTTCACGAGCTTCTCCAGGTTGTCGTTCATGATGGGTGGGTAATCCTCGCCGGCTTTAAGCTGTTTGTCAGTGAGCCCCTCGACGGGGTCGAGCTGGACGCATTGTCGTCAGAAGCGGCGAGAGCAAAGACCGCACTTAAAAGGGGCATATATGCCGCCGCCATGGGGCCACGGTGACGAATAGGACGCCGCTTGGGATGGCGATGGTAGATTCGGTTGTCCATAGATTGCTCCTGAATTGAAAACGGCTGCGTCGGGGTGCCGACGGCCGAAGGCGATGCCGCTGTGGCACGCGGTAGCTATTTGATTCAATTGGGAGCCGTTAATCGTCCAGACGGACCCTGAGGGATAATAGGGTGACCGGGGCATATGAAGATCGCTCGGTGCCGATGACGGCTAGGGCGGAGATCAGCAAGAGGGTGATGAACGATGTCGCGCCCACGGGGACGGTGTCACCGCCACGGGCGATCGACAGATTGCCGGCGAGCTCGGCGCAGATGGTGCAGCCCGCGCCGGTGCAGTCATGATGCAACTCATGGGCGGTTGCGATGGGGGAGAGGATGGTTACCGCGAGAAGGGCGAAGACGAGAGCCAGGGCGAGCAGGCGAGTGCGAACGGGCGGCATGGAGTCGCGTGCATCGCGATTCGGTGCTATATCTCGCCATGCCGAGGTGCTCAGCTCATCAGTCATCTGCCCTCCCTTCCTCTCATCTGGGCATATTTCATCTGGAGGATTGTAGTCTTGAGAAGCTGATTCACAAAGTTGCCGCGCTAAAACTTCATGCTTTCCGGTCCGCCTTGGGGCTGCGCATAAGTTATCCTCCGACATTCAGAAAATCTAAGTGCCAAAAAATAAGATTTTTTGACTCCGTGTTGTATAACCCGCCATTCGTGGGTACCATTCAACGCGTACGCAAACAAAAAGGGTTAACCCGCGCGGCATGACCGCGCGGCCCACAAAGGAGGAAACAAGCATGTCGTCTTTGAAGCCGCTTGCAGATCGCGTCCTGGTCAAGCCCGACGAGGCCGAGCAGAAGACCGCTTCTGGTCTGTACATCGCCAGCAACGCTCAGGAGAAGCCGCAGCGCGGCACCATCGTTGCCGTTGGCGCCGGTAAGGTCAACGACAAGGGTGAGCGCATCCCTATGGACGTTCAGGTCGGCGACGTTGTCATCTACGGTAAGTTCGGCGGCAACGAGGTCAAGGTCGACGGCGAGAAGTATCTGCTGATGCGCGCCGACGACATCTACGCCGTCGTCGAGGCCTAGTCTCGTCAGAATCTCTGATTCGTCTTTGAACGCGCCCGCCGCATAGGACTCGGAAGCGGCGACGCGAGTCACATTTCTTTTGGAGGATTACCTACCATGGCAAAGAACATTACGTTCAACACCGATGCCCGCGCTAAGCTCGCAAAGGGCGTCAACACTCTGGCCGACGCCGTTACCGTCACCATGGGCCCCAAGGGCCGTTACGTCGCTCTGCAGCGCACGTTTGGTGCCCCGACTATCACCAACGACGGCGTTTCCGTCGCTAAGGAGATCGAGCTCGAGGACAACATCGAGAACATGGGCGCTCAGCTGGTGAAGGAGGTCGCCACCAAGACCAACGACACCGTGGGTGACGGCACCACCACCGCAACCCTGCTCGCGCAGGCCATCGTCAACGACGGTCTGCGCAACGTCGCCGCCGGCGCCAACCCGCTGGCCATCCGTCGCGGCATCGACAAGGCTGTAAACGCCGCCGTCGCCGAGATGAAGAAGCAGGCCAAGCCGGTCGAGACCAAGGAGCAGATCGCTTCCGTCGGCACCATCTCCGCTGGTGACCCCGAGGTCGGCGAGAAGATCGCCGAGGCCATGGAGGTCGTGGGCAAGGACGGCGTCATCACCGTCGAGGATTCCCAGACGTTCGACATCACCATCGACACCGTCGAGGGCATGCAGTTCGACAAGGGCTATGTCTCCGCTTATTTCGTCACGGACAACGACCGCATGGAGGCCGTGATGAAGGATCCGTACATCCTCATCACCGACCAGAAGATCTCCAGCGTTCAGGACATCATGCCTGTTCTCGAGGCTGTCCAGCGCGCCGGCCGTGGCCTGCTCATCATCGCTGAGGACATCGACGGCGAGGCTCTGCCGACCTTGGTCCTCAACAAGATCCGCGGCGCCCTCAACGTCTGCGCCGTCAAGGCTCCGGGCTACGGCGATCGCCGCAAGCGCATCCTCGAGGACATCGCCGTCCTCACCGGTGGCCAGGCTGCTCTGGACGAGCTGGGCGTGAAGGTCGCTGACATTACCGCCGATATGCTCGGTACCGCTCAGTCCGTCACTATCTCCAAGGACAACACCGTCGTCGTCGGCGGCGCTGGCTCCAAGGAGGCCATCGACGCCCGCATCGCTCAGATTAAGGGCGAGATGGAGAACACCACCTCTGACTTCGACCGTGAGAAGCTCCAGGAGCGCCTGGCCAAGCTCTCCGGTGGCGTTGCCGTCATCAAGGTCGGCGCTGCTACCGAGTCCGAGCTCAAGGAGATCAAGCACCGCGTCGAGGACGCCCTGCAGGCTACCCGTGCTGCTGTCGAGGAGGGCATTGTCGCCGGTGGCGGCGTCGCCTTCATGGACGCTGCTCCTGCGCTCGATGCTGTCGAGATCGACGACCCCGAGGAGAAGATCGGCGTCGATATCGTCAAGAAGGCTCTGACCGCTCCGGTCGCTACTATCGCCAAGAACGCTGGCTTTGAGGGCGCTGTCGTGGTCGACAAGGTTGCCGAGCTGCCCGCCGGCCAGGGTCTCAACTCTGCCAACGGCGAGTGGGGCGACATGATCGAGATGGGCGTCCTCGACCCCGTCAAGGTCAGCCGCGTCACCCTGCAGAACGCTGCTTCTGTCGCCAGCCTGATCCTCATCACCGAGGCTACCGTCTCCGATGTGCCCAAAAACACTCAGCTTGAGGACGCTATCGCTGCTGCCACTGCCGGTCAGCAGGGCGGCGGTATGTACTAAGGCCGACAAGGTCTAGAACTCCCACCGGGAATCCGGGGGCGGGACGGGGCTTCTCTCCGGAACGTCCTCGGACATGCAAAGAGGCTCCGCATCGCGCTTTGCGCTGCGGAGCCTCTTTGCGTCCTGCGGAATGTTCCGGAGAGAAGCCCCGTCCCGCCCCCGGACTTCCTGCGTTTACGGCCTTGAGGTCGGCGTGGGCGGAGGACGTGGGTGTTGGGGAGACATGTCCCGGTTGCTGTTTCGCGCTTTGCGCGAAAAGCGCATCACTTTGGCGTGGACGGAGAACGTGGTTGTCGCGTTAACTTGTCCCGGGCGTATTTCTGGAGCGTTTCCCCTGCCATAAATTACCCTCGGCATACTTGCGCGAACGATTGCTCGTGCTACACTTGCAATTGCTGTTTCAGGGCGGGGTGAAATTCCCCACTGGCGGTAAATCGGGCGGTGTCAAAGGGGCGCCGTGGCGCAGGCGAGATGCCTGTGACCGAGCTGATGAGTCCGCGACCCGTGCGTGCGTTGGTTCGCATGCCGGCTGAACTGGTGAGATCCCAGTACCAACGGTTAGAGTCCGGATGAAAGAGGCAGGTGATCTTATGTCTGAACAGTCGCAGCATATCCATTTTGAGAACACGAATAGGTGGAGCACCAAACAGCTCGTTACCATGGCGTTGATGTGCGCCTTGGGCGCCCTGTTTATGTATGTGCAGCTGCCTATCCTTCCCTCGGCGCCGTTTTTGACGTATGACCCGTCGCTGGTGCCGGCGATGGTGTGCGGGTTTGCGTACGGCCCTGGTGCCGGCACTGCCGTCGCCGCCATGGCGATCGTCATCCATGCGCTCACCACGGGCGACTGGGTCGGCGCGCTTATGAACCTGGTTGCCACGCTGGGCTACATTCTGCCCGCGGCTATCGTCTACCAAAAGATGCACACCTACAAGGGTGCCGTGATTGGCCTGGTGCTCGGCGTCATTGCCGCTACGGCGTTGTCTATGGTTGCAAACCTTACCATTGGCGTATGGTTCTGGTATGGCTCGGTCGACGTGATCGCCCCGCTCATGCTTCCCGCCGTGCTGCCGTTTAACCTCATCAAGACCGTGCTCAACTCGGTGTTGACATTGGCGGTGTACAAGGCGGTCTCCAACCTCATCACACCCAAGAAGGACCAGGTCAAAGGCCGCGCATGATTGAGTGTCGGGGCGTTTCCTTTAGTTATGACGGTGCCACACCGGCACTCGATGGCATCGATCTGAACATCGAGGATGGCGAGTTTTGCTGCATCCTCGGTGGCAATGGGTCGGGTAAGTCGACGTTTGCCAAGCATTTGAACGCGCTGCTGCAGCCCGATGCGGGAACGGTGCGCGTCAACGGCATGGACGCGTCCGATCCCGAGCTGGTCTACGACATTCGCTCGACTGCGGGCATGGTGTTCCAGAATCCCGACGACCAGCTGGTGGCGACGCTTGTCGAGGACGATGTTGCGTTTGGTCCCGAGAACCTAGGGGTCGAATCGGCCCAGATCGCGCAGCGCGTGCGCGAGGCGCTGAAGGCCGTGGGTCTGGTGGGCTTTGAGCGCCATGAGACCCATGCGCTTTCGGGCGGCCAAAAGCAGCGCGTGGCGCTTGCCGGCGTGCTCGCCATGGAACCGCGCGTGCTCATTTTGGACGAGGCGTCCTCGATGCTCGATCCGCGCGGGCGGAAGGGCCTTATGAAGGCCTGTCACGCGCTGCACGAACGCGGCATGACCATCGTGATGATTACGCACTTTATGGAAGAGGCCGCTGAGGCCGATCGCGTTGCCGTCTTCCAAGCGGGCCGCGTTGCCATGCTGGGCACGCCCGAGGAAATCTTGACGCGGGCGGACGAACTCGCGCGGCTGAACCTGGATATGCCGGCATCGGGCTGTCTTGGCAGGGCGCTTCGTGCGAAGGGCGTGCCCATTTGCGCACAGGTGCGCGAGGCGGATATGGTCGCCGATATAGCGCAGGCTTATGCCGAGCGGAGTAGGACAGGCATCGCCGGGCGGCCTTTCGCATCCGATCCTCGTATTCCCGACAACGTTGCCTCTGCGCTCGATGGCGCAGATGCGCCGGAGCCCGTCATCGAGATTTCGCACCTTTCGTATAGCTATTCGCTGAGCGCCCGCGAGCGTCGCCGTTGGCACAAGCGCTCGGCCGCCGAGGGCGCATCGAGCAAACAGGCCCTCTGGGGCAACGACCCTAGCAGCCCCTGGGCGTTGCGCAATGTGTCGCTAACGGTGCGCCGTGGCGAGTTCCTGGGCCTTGCGGGCCATACCGGTTCGGGTAAGTCGACGCTGGTTCAGCATCTCAACGGCCTGATTCGTCCCCAGGAGGGTTCCGTTTACGCGTTGGGGCTCGACCTGGCAAACAAGAAAGATGCCGCCGCGGTTAAGGCAAAGGTCGGCGTGGTGTTTCAATATCCCGAGCGTCAGCTGTTTGCCGAGACCGTGGCACAGGACGTGGCGTTTGGTCCGCATAACCTTGGCTTGTCGCAGGCCGAGGTTGTCCGCCGCGTTGAGTCATCGCTCGCGCGCGTGGGCCTCGACCTGGCCACGGTGGGCGACAAGAGCCCCTTTGAGCTTTCGGGCGGCCAGCAGCGCCGCGTGGCGTTTGCCGGCGTGCTTGCCATGGAGCCCGAGGTCCTGGTACTCGATGAGCCCATGGCGGGGCTCGATCCGGCGGCGCGCAGTGATTTCCTGGAGCTCATCGATCGACTTCACCATGGGGGCCTGACCGTCGTCATGGTCTCACATAGTATGGATGACCTTGCCAATTTCTGCGACCGTATTGTCGTGATGAACGAGGGCGCGGTATTTGCCGAGGGCACGCCCACTCAGGTTTTTGCGCATGCGGATGAGCTTAAATCAATCGGTTTGGGTGTTCCCGCTGCCCAGCGCATGGCACTGGCGCTTGCGAAGGCAGGCGTGCCGCTGCGCTTTGACGGCCTCTATACGGTTGAGTCGCTGGCAGACGAGTTGGTGGACCTGCTAATCGGTCGCTCGGACGGTCCTTCTAACGTCGCGGACATTGCTAAATCCAAGACGGTCGCGCGAGAGGAGGGCTGCTAATGGAGGCGTTTTCGTTCGGCAGCTACTATCCCGGCGATAGTGCAATCCACCGCCTGGACCCGCGAACTAAGTTGCTCTTGGGCTTTGTGTTTCTGATCACGACACTCACGGTCGGCAGCTTCCGCGGACTGGTTCCGGTCGCTATCTTCGTTGTCCTGATCTATACCGTGTCCCGGGTGCCGGCTCGTCGCGTCCTGTCATCGATGGCGCCGCTGCTGGTGATCGTCGCGGTGGTCGCGGTGCTCAACCTGTTTTCCGACCAGAGCGGGCGCATTCTATGGCAGCTCGGCTTTTTGCAGATAAGCGAGGGCTCGCTGCATTCCGCCGCCTTTATGGCGTGCCGCCTGACCTTGATGATGGCCGGTATGAGCGCCATTACGCTCACCACACCGACGCTCGACCTCACCGCGGGCTTTGAGCGCCTGCTCGCGCCGTTTGCGCGTGTGGGACTTCCTGCGCACGAGCTCGGCATGATTATGGGTATCGCGCTGCGCTTTATGCCGCAGTTTGCCACCGAGATGAAGCAGACGGCCGATGCGCAGGCGAGCCGCGGTGCGCGCGTGACGGGAGGCCCGCTCGGCGGCGTGCGTATGCTCGGCAGCGTGGCGATTCCGCTGTTCACGGGTGTGTTCCGTCATGCCGAAACGCTTTCTGCCGCCATGGATGCCCGTTGCTATCATGGCGAGCAGGGCCGCACGCGTCTGCATGCGCTTGCATTTGGCCGCGGCGATGCGTTGGCGGCGGTGGTGACGGCGTTGCTGCTCATCTGCGTCATCGTCATCAATCTTCAACTTGTTTAGGCGCGATTCGAGCGCAGGAAAGGGGTCCCCATGACCGACAACGACCGCACGGCGCAGCTCGAGCGCGCCTGTTCGTATCTTAGGCGTATTCCGGCGTGGTATCTCGCCACGATTGACGTGACGGACGGACATCAGCCGCGCGTGAGGCCGTTCTCGTTTGCCATGGTCGATGATGGCAAGCTGTGGTTTTGCACCTCGCGCGACAAGGATGTATGGGCAGAGCTTGGCGCGAACCCCAAGTTTGAGCTTTCGGGCTGGAAGCCGGGGGAGTGCTGGATCGTATTGACCGGCGAGGCCGCGCTCGAGGACGATGCGGTCGCGAGCGACCGCGTTCGCGAAGCAGGCTTTAAGCACATGGTGGGCATTGGCGAGGAACACGAGAGTGCCAACGACGGCCGCCTTGCGTTTTTCTCGGTCCGCAATATCGTCGCCCGCTTCTGCGATATCGACGGCAGCGAAGAGCGTCTGGAGCTCTAGCGCGTCTCAAATTAACTACCCGTTCCAAATTGGCTAGTGCCAGGAGGACACATGGACGGATTGAATACGGTGTTGGAGTATCTGACGTCGGTGCCGGCATGGTATTTGGCGACGAGCGTTGACGGACAGCCGCATGTGCGTCCGTTTTCGTTTGCGCAGATCCAGGACGGCAAGCTGTGGTTTGTAACGGCGCGCACCAAAGACGTGTGGCAAGAGCTGCTGCAAAATCAACGCTTTGAGGCCACGAGTTGGTGGCCGGGCCATGGCTGGCTCATCTTGCGCGGGCATGCGGGTCTGGATGACCAGGCCGCTCCCGATATGCGCGAGGCAGGTTGGAAGCACCTGGAGCGCCTAGGCGAGCACTACGAGGGCGCAGACGATCCCACGCTCGTCTTCTTTAGCGTGGAGGAACCCGAGGCCTTTATCTGCAACCACGACGAATGGGTGCCGGTCGCGCTCTAAAAGAGTCTCTCAGCAAGCTTTGACAATTTAAATTCTCGCATGCAGCGGGCCCCACATTGCAACGTCACCGTAAGGTGCACTGGGCAATATGGGGCCTGTGTTTATTTGTCAATTCCTTTGAGTGAATGTGTCGGGACTGTTTCAATGCATGAATATGTAAAAGATTTGCGTATATATGCATCTTTTGGTGCTAAAGTTTCAACCCACTTCATAACGACGGCTGCAGGATGCGTATTGGTGCATAACTGCAGACAAGGAGTCTGATATGTCATTAAAGGTTGGAATCGTTGGTGCGGCTGGATATGCCGGCGCCGAGCTCATTCGCCTCGTCCTCGGTCATCCCGAGTTTGAACTTACTGCCATTACGTCTAACGCCGATGCCGGACAGCCGTTGTCTGTGGTGTACCCGAGCTTCACCGGCGTGAGCGATCTTGTCTTCACGACGCACGATGCCCCTGAGCTCAAGAACTGCGACGCGGTCTTTTTGGCCGTGCCGCACACGGCTGCCATGGCACAGGTGCCCGCCCTGCTTGCCGCAGGCGTTTCCTGCTTCGACTTGTCTGCCGACTACCGCCTGAGCGATCCGGCCACCTTTGAGGCTTGGTATGCCGCCGAGCACACGAGCCCCGAGCTACTCAAGAGCCGCGCCTTTGGTCTGCCCGAGCTGTTCTGCCAGGATTTGGAGACCGCTGCATCCGACCACGCCGACGGCAAGTCCGTACTGGTCGCCTGCGCCGGTTGCTATCCCACCGCAACGAGCCTTGCCGCCGCGCCTGCCGTGCGCGCCGGCTGGGTTGCCCAGAGCGGCCCCGTGATCGTTGACGCCATCAGCGGTGTAACGGGTGCCGGTAAGTCCTGCAACGCCCGTACGCATTTTTGCAGCGCGGACGAAAACCTGGAGGCCTATGGCGTGGGCAAGCATCGTCACACGCCCGAAATCGAGCAGATCTTGGGTCTAGCCGATCGTGTCGTCTTTACCCCGCACCTGGCACCGCTCAAGCGCGGTCTGCTCTCTACGGTGACGATGCCGCTTACGCCGCAGGCTATCGATACCTTGGCCCTTGAGGACGTCGTCGACCATTACAAGCAGTTCTACGCCGGTCGCACCTTCGTGCGCGTACTCGATGCCGGCCAGCAGCCCAAGACGGCTTCGGTCGTCGGCACCAACGCCGCCCAGATCGGCCTCGCGCTCAACAAGCGCGCGGGCGTTCTGGTGGCTACGGGCGCCATCGACAACCTGTGCAAGGGTGCAGCAGGCCAGGCGGTCCAGTGCGCCAACATCGTCTTTGGTTTTGACGAGCGACGAGGCTTGCCCACGGTGGCGTGCCCGGTGTAGCACATTCGATTGTTAACGATTTGGTAGTCGGGCATCGAGTGGGGCGCCACTCTTAAGCTGGTCACATGATTGTGGCTGGTATGGCGCACCAACCGATGCCCTTTTTTGTTTGACATAAGGAGTCATAAAGACGATGAATACTGAGCAGTTCGATATCAAGATTCGTGCCGTAGAGGGTGGCGTAACGGCGGCAGCTGGCTTTAAGGCGGCGGGCATCCATGCCGGATTCCGCAAGAATCCCGAGCGCCTGGATTACGCACTCGTCGTGCCCGATAAACCCTGTCCCGGGGCCGGCGTGTTTACGACCAACCGCTTTTGTGCGGCTCCCGTGCAGGTAAGCCGTGCCAACCTGGGCGGCGCCGACAAGGGCTACGGCGTCATTGCCGGCGTTTCGGTCAACTCTGGCAATGCCAACGCCGCCACGGGTGAGACCGGTCTTGCCTGCGCGCGCGAGACCTGCAACATCGCCTCGCAGGTCATCGGCTGCGAGCCCCAGCAGATTCTGGTCGCCTCCACGGGCGTAATTGGTCAGATTTTGCCGATCGACACGTTTGAGACTGCCGTTCCTGCCGCCTACGAGGCGCTCTCCGCCCACGGTGGCGCCGATGCCGCTCGCGCCATCATGACGACCGACACGCACTCCAAGGAGTATGCCGTGTGTTACCGCAGCGAGGCCGCGGGGCACGCAGGCAATGCCTATACGGTGGGCGGTATGTGCAAAGGCTCGGGCATGATTATGCCCAACATGGCAACCATGATCGCGGTCATCACTACCGATGCCCCCGTCGAGCCGGCGGCGCTCCACGCCCTGTTGCTCTCCACCGTCAAGCAGACCTTCAACAAGGTAACGGTCGATTCCGACACCTCGACTAACGACACCTGCATCATGCTTGCCTCCGGCGCCGCTGCCGCAGATGCCGAGCCTATTGTCGAGGGCTCTGACGCCTTCGACGAGCTGGCCTTTGCCGTGCATGAGGTGTGCGAGAGCCTGGCGCGCAACATCGCCGCAGACGGCGAGGGCGCATCCAAACTCGTGACGGTTAACGTCACCGGCGCCGTGAACGACGAGGAGGCCGATATCGCCGCTCGTGCTGTCGCCAACTCGCCGCTCGTCAAGACCTGCATCGCCGGCCACGACTGCAACTGGGGCCGCGTTGCCATGGCGCTCGGCAAGTGCGGCGTGCAGTTTAACCAAGAAGATGTGTCCATCGACATGATGGGTATGCCCGTCTGCCGTGATGGCCTGACCATTCCCTTTGACGAGGACGAGGCGCTGCGTCGCTTTGAGGCGCCCGAGATTGTGATCTCGGCAGACCTGGGCGCAGGGGACGCGGCGACCACCGTGTGGACTTGCGACCTCACGCACGAGTACATCTCCATTAACGGCGATTACCGTTCCTAGACTCCCGATGTGCCGCGCGTCCCGCTGCAATCGCGGGCAACGAGGTGCGGCGCGATAGCTACACGAAAGACGAGGCAGACTATGAAGTTCGCACGCGATTGTCGCTCGAGCGAATCCAACGAAGTTACCGCGCAGCTGCTGTTCGAGGCGCTGCCGTGGATTAAGAACCTGACCGGTAAGACGGTCGTTATCAAGTACGGCGGTGCCGCCATGGTCGACGAGCAGCTGCGCCGTGACGTGATGAGCGACATCGTCCTGCTCAAGATTATCGGCATGCGCCCCGTTATCGTGCACGGTGGCGGCAAGGCCATCAACGAGGCGCTCGGCCACTACGACATCCCCGTCGAGTTTAAGAACGGCCAGCGCGTGACCACGCCTGCCACCATGGATATCGTGCGCGAGGTACTGGGCGGCAAGGTCAATCAGGAGCTGGTCGCGGCGCTCAACCACCACGGCAACCTGGCCGTGGGCGTGTCCGGCAGCGACGCCGGTACCCTTATCGCCGAGCCACTCGACCCAGAGCTCGGCCGCGTAGGCAAGGTCACGCACGTCAACACCGACTATATCGAGCGTTTGCTCGACAGCGAGTACATTCCCGTTATCGCCACGGTCGCAGCGGGGGAGGACGGTGGCTTCTTCAACATCAACGCCGATACCGCCGCCGGCGCCGTTGCGGCGGCGCTTCATGCGCACAAGGCGATTTTTTTGACCGATGTCGACGGTCTGTACAAGGACTTTAGCGACAAGGATTCGCTTATCTCCAACCTGACGCTCGACGAGGTCAATGAGATGCTCTACGGCGGCGAGGTCGACAAGGGCATGATCCCCAAGCTGCGCGCCGCCGTCGATGCACTATCCGCTGGCGTGTTCCGAGCCCACATCATCAACGGCACGACGCCGCATTCGCTGCTGCTGGAGCTGCTGACCGATGCTGGCGTCGGTACCGTGATCCACTCCACCGAGACGGCCTACGAATTCGATACGCATCCGCACCCGCTTTCGACGTTTGCGGCGCGCCTGACCGAGAACCTCGACGAGGTCGAGAAGCTCCAGACGGTCTAGCTGACCCGCGGTCATCGCGTCCCTGCACCCATAGCCCTGCGCCGTACGGCGCCCAACGAAAGGCATCCCATGTCACTTGCAACTCAACAATCGCTCGAATCCCATTACGTTATGCATACCTTTGGTCGCTTTCCGGTAGAGTTTGTCGAAGGCCACGGCATGAAGCTCACCGGCGATGACGGCCGTGAGTATCTTGACTTTCTTGCCGGTATCGGTGTGTGCAGCCTTGGCCACGGCAACCCTGCAGTGCTCTCGGCGCTCGAGGCGCAGACCAAAAAGCTCATGCATGTCTCCAATTACTTCTACATCGAGCAGCGCGGACAGGTCGCGGCGCTGCTGTCCAAGCTTGCCAACGACGACGTAGATGGTGCGTGCGTGCTGGCCGATGCCATTGCCGCCGGTGATGAGACCACGGCCGCTGCGCTCGGTGCCCCGGCTGCGGACGAGCAGGTGTGGGAGACGTTCTTTGCCAATTCTGGTGCCGAAGCTAACGAGGGCTCGATGAAGCTCGCACGTCTGTACGCCAAGCGTGCTGGTAACGGCGGCAACACCATCGTATGCATGCGCGGCGGCTTCCACGGCCGTACGCTCGAGACCATTGCCGCCACCATGCAGGATTGGCTACAGGACAGCTTCCGTCCGCTGCCGGGTGGCTTTGTGGCCTGCTCGCCCAACGATGTCGACGAACTGCGTTCGATCTTTAAGCAGCTGGGAAGCGAGGTCTGCGCTGTCATGCTCGAGCCGATTCAGGGCGAGAGCGGTGTGCACCCCATGACCGAGGAGTTTATGGCGGCGGCGCGTGACTTGGCACACGAGGCAGGCGCCGTTCTTATCGCCGACGAAGTCCAGTGTGGCATCTTCCGCTCCGGCAAGCCGTTTGCATTCCAGACCTATGGCGTGGAACCCGACATTATGAGCCTTGCCAAGGGCATTGCCGATGGCGTGCCCATGGGTGCCGTGGTGGCAAAGAAGGAGATCGCCGACGTGTTTAAGCCGGGCGACCACGGCTCGACCTTTGGCGGTAGCTGCTTGGCTGTCGCGGCGTGCGCCGCGACGCTCTCCGCGCTCGTGCGCGGCGATTATGCCGAGCATGCTGCCAAGGTGGGTGCTTATATGGAGCAGGCGCTGGCCAAGCTTCCGCATGTTACCGAGGTGCGCGGTCGTGGCTTGATGCTCGGCTGCGACTTGGATGACGCTGCGGGCGATGCGCATGATATTGTTGCCCGCGCGCTTGCCGCCGGCGCTGTGATTAACGCTACTGGTGCCCACACGCTGCGTTTCCTGCCACCACTTGTCTGCGAGGAAGCCGACGTGGACAGCCTGATCGAGATCCTGGCGGGTGTTTTGGGCTAACACGGCGCAATAACTTAATTTGGAACGGGTTCTGGACTGCGGACGTGCCATATGCGGCACGATTCAGCGGTCCGGAACCCGTTTTGCTATCGATTTACCATGGCTGGGATGGGCCGTGTGCAAAAAGTGGCAAATATGAGTACTGGCACTAACCTCGTAACATATAAAATAGGCGTTTTTAGACGAGTCGGGCCACATATGTCCAGTTTTGTAGTTAGTAAATTGGCTTAACTGGACTATTGATCGTCGTTCTAATGTCGGATTTGCCTTTTATGACTTCGAAAACGCTGCCATCAAAAAGGTAGCAGTACTCATATTTGGCATTTTTTGCACACGGGTATTCGCCAAGGGTCCATTTCGCCGCCCGCTTCCGCTTCGGGCCTGCGGCCCTCGCGTGCTGCGCTGGTAAACGCTTGCGCGTTTCCTCAGCTCCGCACCCTGGCGGGTTCGAATCCCTCTGCGATGGGCCCAAACAAAAACGGTCCCCTTTCGAGGACCGTTTCCAATTCAGTGGTGGGCGATGAGGGATGTCCGCGTGCGGCTTCGCCGCCCGCGCCCCGCTTCGTCGCTCCGCTCCTCGCGTGCTGCGCTGGTAAACGCTTGCGCGTTTCCTCAGCTCCGCACCCTGGCGGGTTTGAACTGCACCCCAAAACTTGGACGGCTTAAATAAGAACTACGCCGCAAGGGA
>JAERMT010000062.1_pt1 | contig 27480 bp, 26 predicted proteins | sample 9267081 | NCBI WGS metagenome assembly JAERMT01 (sample SAMN17071939, study PRJNA684904) | human gut metagenome | isolation source: diarrhea sample from child under the age of five | host: Homo sapiens | place: South Africa: Mafikeng, Mafikeng Provincial Hospital | collected 2019-09
GGCATGATATTCAGAGGGAAAAAGCATTAGAAGAACAGAAACGAAAAGAGCAGGTGCCGAGAAAATTGAATGACAGGCTACAATGGAGCAGAGAAAGAAGCCAGGAGTACAATATGCATCAGAAGAACAATAAAACGAAACACAGAGGAATGGAGTTGTGAGAAGATGAAAAATACGTGGAGAGGAATCGAAAGCTGTCCTTTTTCCGAATATATGAATGGTGTTTGGAATGTGAGTGTGATAAAATGAGAAAAAGAGAAATAATTTGGAGAGGTGTTTATAAATGGTAGAAGTAAAGTTTTATGATAGCATAGATGATAAATTATTGAAATTTGCAGTTATTATCTCCAAAACAAATGGTAAATGGATATTTTGTAAACATAGAGAAAGAGATACTTATGAAGTCCCAGGAGGGCACAGGGAAAGTGGTGAAGATATTTTATCTACTGCTAAGCGAGAATTGATGGAGGAAACGGGTGCGACAGACTTTACTATCAAACCGATTTGTGTATATTCTGTCAAGGGAAAAACAAGAGTAAGCGAAAGCATTGACGATGAAACATTTGGTATGCTTTTCTTTGCAGATGTATTTTCTTTTGAAGAAATACATAGTGAGATAGAGAAAATATTAATTACGGATAATTTAGTAGAAAATTGGACATATCCTCTAATTCAACCAAAATTAATTGAAGAGGCAAAAAACAGAGGATATTTATAAATTTCAGGTTGTAGAATTGAAAAATCAGAAAAGTCTAAATAATTAAGGATATAATGAGTGTTGAGAAACAAGGTGGAAACAAAAAGTATTTTTCTCAATTTATTGCATATTAAGAAAGGGTGGACATCCAAAACAATTTGTGTCAACAGTGCTGACACAAATGAGAATCATTATTATCTTGAACATGTGTGTTAAATGAAAGGAAAATATTGGATGAAAAATGAAATTAGTACTGCAGGGAATCTCATCAAAATAATAGAGGATTCGAGAAACAATGCATTGAAAAAAGTAAATGAAGAACTTATTCGAATGTATTGGAATGTGGGTGAATATTTAAGTAAAGAGGCTGAAAATGCGGTGTTTGGAGATGCTTATATAGATTCTGTTGCTAAAGAAATTCAGGAAGCATTTCCAGGTATAAAAGGATTCAATAGGCGTGGTCTATATAGAATGAAAAAATTTTATGAGACTTACTACAATGATGAATTTGTGACAACACTGTTGACACAAATTAGTTGGAGTAACCATCTTGCTATTATGTCCAAAGCAAAAACTGCAGAAGAGAGACATTTTTATATGACCCTTTGCATAAAGGAATCATATTCAGCCCGAGAGCTAGATAGACAGATTAATAGTGGTTATTACGAAAGATATATGCTTTCCAAAGAAAAACTCCTGCCAGAACAAATAAAGGGACTGAAAGAGAATCCGTTTTTGGATTCGTATGTTATTGAATTCCTTGATTTACCAAAGAATTTCAAGGAGTCGGATCTGCGAAAAGGTCTGATCCAGAACATGAAAGAATTTATTCTCGAAGTTGGAAAAGATTTTACTTTCATAGATGAGGAATACCGGGTACAGGTCGGTGGCGAAGATTTCCGAATTGATTTGTTATTTTTCCATAGAGGACTCCAGTGTCTGGTTGCTTTTGAATTGAAAATTGGCAAATTCAAACCGGAATATATCTCTAAAATGGATTTCTATCTGGAGGCATTAGATCGTCAGAAGAAGAAAGAAAATGAAAATCCAAGTGTTGGGATGATTCTTTGTGCTTCTAAAGATGATGAAGTAGTGGAATATGCGATGAGCAGAACCCTGTCTCCGATGATGGTAGCGGAATATAAACTACAGTTGCCGGATAAAGCGGTGTTGCAGAAAAAACTGCAGGAATTGATCAATATGCCGCTGATCGAAGAATAAATTTTGTTGTGTTGGCGTGAGTACAATTTGAGTACAATTTTTATACCAGTCAAAATCAGGACAGAAAATATGGCGAATAAAACGATGGAAAGTAGCGAAAACGCTATTAAAATCATTGTAATTAATCTCCCGTGAGTCGAGTTTGAATAATTTGAAATGCTTTAAGAACCCAGTATTTATGCGGGTTTGCAACACTTCAAGAAGTCTTTTGATAACAAATTGATAACAGCTGCATGTGAGCCATTATTCTTGTAATCCAGTGGTTTTAGGGTTAGAGAATGATGACAGGTGGTTGTGCAACAAATAAATCCATATTATAAACGAAGCCCTTAGCTGTGGGTATAAAACTCATGGCTAAGGGCTTTTTGTCGCTATTTTTTGGAGGGGGGGTTCTTTTTCTTTGGTGCAGGAAGTTCATCGTACATAGACAGAAACAGGTTGCAAAGAAATTCTCTGCTGTCAACACCATCGACTAAAAGCATTTCCTTTGCTCCCTCATAGGGTAATTCGTAAGTTGCTGTTGGCATAAGGGAAATGGCAGAGGATACAGGTTTTACAAGTAAGCGGTCATCGTAAATACCGCCAACGATTTTGTCACGGTAGTAGAGAATGTACTCGCCCATCATTGCCCGATAGGAGATGCTGTCCAAATCGGATAGCTGTTCTAATACAAAGGTTAAATAATCTTTACTTGACGCCATAGTACACCTGCTTTCAATCATCGGTTTTGAGTTTGTCTTTGAAGGCTTCAACCATAGCGGCACTAAGTTCCTGCGAAGGAACTTTCGCCCAAATTTGCGTGGTATCAAATTCCGGGTAATGGTAACGCCACTCATCGTATTTGTCTTTACTGATTTCTTCAGAAGATAGCTTGTCAGCCTGCTCTTTCCAGGCGTACAGCATTTTCCGGAGTTCGTGAGCGTCTTTGCCTTTGGAAGTATCCACTTTCAGACAGATTTCTCCGTCTGCTGATTCACTGACAGTCAGACCGTACAAATCTTCAAGGGTAAATAAAGTGTGCATCAGTCCGATATAGCTGTCAATATCAGGCACATCGAGGGCATGAGGAGAAACATCAAGAGCCTGTGCCAGTGCAGCAGTAAGTTCTGACTTCGGTTTTCTTGTTCCAGTTTCGTATTGTGCTAAACGTACATCGGCACTTCGCTCAGGAAAGCCGACAATCGTATGGATATGAGTTTTGAAGCCTTTACCGAACTGTATATCCGGGATATGAAAAGCCGTCTGAAGGAGAACACATGGCTGACAAAAGAGCATATCATCCGCACGAAGATTTTACCTTATTTCGGCAAGCTGAAAATCAGCGAGATTTCTACAAAAGAGGTTATCGCATGGCAGAATGAAATGCTTGCCTATCGGGATGAGAAGAAAAAGCCATATTCACAGACTTATCTGAAAACACTGCACAATCAGTTGTCCGCTATCTTCAATCATGCGGTGCGGTATTATGAACTGCGTTCCAATCCTGCCGCCAAGGTGGGAAATATGGGAAGTTAAGAAAAAATCTATGGATAGAGAACGATAAGAAAGGTGGAAACGATTATGAAGAAAACAATATTTGAAGAAATGGGCGGCACTTATATCAGACATGGGGATTATCTTATTCCCTGTCTTACCTTGCCGGAGGAAGAACAGAGGTTTATCGGCGTATGGGGACAAAGACATTTACGCTATCTGAAAGAATATAGCAGGAGTGTATATTTGAATCTGCTTACAAGTGGAAGGTTGAATGATTATTTGGCTGATATAGAAGAACAGGCACAGAAACGCTTTGAAAGGATTGTAGAGCAGATGGCAGAGAGTGAAGGTATTACCGAACAACTTAAAGCAACTGATCAGGTGGCTTGGGTAGGAGAAATGAATAATATTTGGAGTAGAGCAAGAGCGGTTGTGAATGCTGAATTGATTTATAACTAAAAAAGAAGAGATTTTGGATAAATGCTTGACTGTAAACCTTGTTTATAGCTTATTCTTAAGATAAAATAGAGTTGCTTGAAAGGAGTGCATAACATGAAAATAAAAGACGTAGAAGAACGAACAGGTTTATCCCGTTCTAATGTTCGTTTTTATGAAAAGGAAAAACTCATTGAGCCTTCAAGAAACGAAAGTAATGGTTATAGAGATTATTCAGAAAATGATGTGGAAAATATAAAGAAGATTGCATATCTGCGTACATTAGGAATTTCTATTGAGGATATACGAAGCATTATATCTGGAAAAGTAACATTGCAGGAAACGCTTGAGAGGCAGAATGAAATATTAAATAGTCAGATTACTGATTTGAATAAGGCAAAACTCATGTGCGAAAAAATGTTGGGTGAAGAAAGTATTAGTTATGAAAAATTACAGGTAGAACAATATGTAACAGAGTTGCAGGATTATTGGAAAGATAATCAAACTGTTTTCAAACTGGATTCAGTCAGCTTTTTGTATATATGGGGAAGTATGCTTACTTGGATAACGATTACCGTACTATGCTTGATTATTGGGGCGTTGTCTTATTCTAAGCTGCCGACAGAAATTCCGGTACAATGGAGTAAAGGTGTGGCAACATCTTTGGTGAATAAAAATTGGATTTTTATTTGTCCGGTTATCTGTATTATAATTCGTTATTTATTAAAACCTTTTATCTATGCCAAATTACAGATGAACAATTATTATGGAGAAATTATAACAGAGTATTTGACAAATTATATGTGTTTTATTGTATTGTCAGTAGAAATTTTCTCAATACTTTTTACTTTCGGAGTGGTAAAAAGTGTTGTTGTACTTTTATTTGTGAACACGGCAGTCTTTATGGGATTGTTAGTAGTCGGATTGACAAAAATGGATTTGAGAGGAAAAGAAATTTTATGATTCAGATTTCAAATTTAATTAAAAAATATGGTGAAACAGTCATTTTTTCGAATTTAAACTATACATTTGAAAATACTTGTATTTATGGACTTGTTGGAAGAAATGGAGCTGGAAAGACTACTCTTTTAAATATACTTTCGAATTATGAAAAAAAATTATACAGGAGTAATCTCTATCGACAGAAAAAAGATGAATAAGGTTGATTATCTTGATATGCCGGTCTCCTATGCAATGGATCAACCAAGTTTTTTTAATGAGTTGACGATATATGAAAATCTTCTTTTGATTGCTTCAAGCAGAAAGATAAAAAAACAAGAGGCATTTGATAAAATCGAGAGGATTTTAGATGGGTTGGGATTAAAAAAGTATGAGAACTATTCTCCGTTAGAACTTTCAAAAGGTACAATGCAACGGTTAAATAATGCTTGTGCAATGATACAAGAAGAAAAAATTACTATTTTTGATGAACCATTTTCAGGACTTGATCCTGTCCAAATGAAACTTTTAGAAAATGTAATAGTGGAGTTTCACAAGAAAGAAAAAGGAATTTACATTATTTCAAGCCATGATATAGAGTGTTTACAAAATGTTTGTGACAAGTGTCTTTTGTTACATAACGGACAAATTAGAGAAATCAATATGGAGGAAGTTGACAGAGAGGAAATAGCAAAAATTTTATCTGAAGGGGAGTAAGTATGTATCAGTTGCTTTTGAAACAGAGATTCAAATTTGCAGTTAGAATGGTCAAACGAAATATAGGTGCTTATCTTATACTGATTGCTATTGTGCCATGTATTCTTATATTGCAATCTATGATTCAGAAAAACTATGGAATGGATATTGCTGTTTTTATACCATATGGTATTCTCTGTTTCTTGTTTATGAATTTGTTTGGAACAATACCAAGAATGCGTATTTCTCCTGAAACTTATATTTGGAAAATAGAAAAAACATATATTTGGAGAGTGAAGAAGATAGGAAAAAGCATGGTACTGACGTTGTGTGTTGCGTTGATTTTATTTTGGGCTTTTCCAATGGAGGGAATGGTCTTAAGACAGTTTATTGTGGCTATGCTTTGTAACCCAATCGTCAATATGCATACGGTTTTATCAACACAATATAAATATCGGGATATTATGAATATATGTATGTTGGCAGTAGTAATAATTTGTTTTTTTTATGGAAGTGTATTTGTTACCAGTATATTATTGATCATTTACGGATTATATTTTATTTTATATCCTTATTTTAGCTATCAAGCAATTATCCCGTTCTTTCAACAATATAATCAGATGTTATATGGATTTTTGAATAGAGAATATGATACAGTTTTGCAAACGCAGGATGAAGTGTTCTTCCAAAATAATCAGAAAGAAATGAAAGGACTGATGAAGAAATATTATGGCAGCCGCTATCGTTTTTTGATGGTTTATGAGGTGGTTAGTATTGTCAGAAGAAAGAAACAGATTATGTATCAGTATTTTGCGATTGTTTTAATCACAATGTTATTATCGCAGATAGGCGGAAAATATATTGAGTATGTATTATTGTTTTCTATATTGATATTAGGACAGAATGTTGTCAGCTATAATGTGCAAAATGAATTACGTTTAGTTAGAAAAGGATTTCCGCTCAGATATTCTTTAAAAGAAAAATTACAATGTAAGTCAGTTATTGGAATGTTCTTGTTGTTACTTCCAATGCTCTGTTATTGGATAGCGTATAAAATTGAATTATTTAGTATTATCCTTTGGATATGGATACCGATTCAGAGTATTATAATATATACAGCAAAGAACCGGCTGCAAAGGTTACTATATATACTTCCATTTTATATTTTGTCATTGTTATCTATGAGAGTATGGCAGATGTTTTTTTAACAATAAGATTATTGATTTTCTAAGCAAAACCGCTTATAATTTGAGTCGGAACATATTGCTATTATCCACAGTTACAGGGCGTGTGTTATCAATGCCGATAACAAAATGATAACATTAGCCTGTATAGGCAGGATAATATGGATAAATCAAATAATTGAAAGAATTACAAACACGATAACGGATAATCACTAAGCAAAATTGATTAGTAATTGTCGAGTTTGAATAAAAAAGTGAAATAAGCAAAAAAGCGAAATTGGCTGTAGGATAGAATTCCTGCAGCCTCTTTTCGTGCAAAAAAATAGCAGCTTTTACAGATTAGGACTGGTCGACTGGCCAACGTCTTGATACAATGTAATCGGTGAAACAATCCGCAAGTATCGTAGTCGGGGACTTTTGCCTCCGACATTATATATAAGTAACCCCATGTATAAAAAGAAGGAGAGGCCTCATGCAGGTATCAGATAAATTAATCAAACCACTGACAGAAGCGAAATATTTAAATGCAGATAATGTAAGCAGATATCGCTGTATTATGCGTATTTTTTTTGAACATTACGAGAAACTGAAATACTGGTTGTACCAGGAAGAGGTTTACGAAGAAATGATAAAGGATCCTTTTTTTGCAGATTACAGACCAGAGCAGTGTCAGCAGGATCTTACAATGTTGACAGAATGGAAGAATCTGAATACGATCCAGGATACGAAAAAGGTGGCATCGATTGAAGAATTTAAGAATAAAAAGTACCGCTATCAGATGACGGAATATAGTGTAGAGATAGAACGTCTGGTGCTTAGACTTGAGAACCTGTTCATTGAAGGTGCATCCTTAGAGCCCACATTATTGGAGCGGATACGAAGAGGTATAGAACGGTTTCCGGAGATGGTGGAAAGAGATAAAAATGAAGTATATACCTGGTGGACAGATCTGAATAATGATTTTGTACGCCTGAATCAGAATTATCAGGACTATATCAGAGATCTGAACAGTGTGCGGGCAGAAGAAATGATGCATACGAAACAGTTTCTGGTGTTTAAAGACCGGTTGATCGAATATCTGCGCAGCTTTATTAAGGGATTACAGAGAAATGTAGGTGTGATAGAAGAAAGCTTATGCATGCAGAAGGAAGAGATGAAAAATCAGGTATTTGAAAAAGTAGTTGATTATGAATTGTCGATACCGCGAATGGATGTAGAAGTATCGAAGGAAATGATCTGGCAGAAAGTAAAGGGCCGTTATCAAAGTATCTATGACTGGTTTGTAGGAAAGGAAGGTCAGGAGAATGAAGCGGGAAAGCTTTTTGATGCAACAAATGATATTATTCGCAGGATCACAAGATATGCAGCGCAGTTAAGTGAAAAGAATGCATTGGGGGCTAACCGAAAAGAAGAATACCGCAAAGTGGCAGAATTATTTTTGCAATGCCAGGATATGGAAGAAGCCCACAAAATGTCTGCAATGGTATTTGGCATGGAGTGCCCGCAGCATATTGCCGGAGATCTGGTACGTGAAACCGATAGTATGAATATCGGAGTATATGAAGAACAACCCATGGAAATCAGTTTAAAGCCAAGGATACGCACATACAGGGAGAAATCCAGAAGAAGTGCGATCCGCGAATCAGCAGAGCAAAAGCAGGAAACAAGACGTAAAATGCTGGAAAAACAGAGAGAAGAAATGGAAAAACTGCAGGCGTTGGAAGTGAATGGAAGGATTCATTTTGGAGAATTACCGGTACTGGAACCAAGAATCAGGGAGATCCTTTTGAAATGGCTGTCAGATGCCATGGAATCTGCGGATTTTTCCGCAAGAACGGATGATGGAAGAAGATATATATTAGACAGAAGCCGGGCATATGAGACCTGTGTTGTGCATTGTCTGGATGGTAATTTTACCATGCCTGATCTGTCAATTGTATTTCAGGAGGAAACGTGATGAAGGAACTGGAGATCCTGTTAAATAAAAGATGGGTATTAAAATCCAGAGATAAGGAAACCTATTATAAATTAAGAGATGCTCTTGGAGAACTGCGTAAATTTACTACAGAGAAAATGGGCTGCCAGATCATTGACAATTCACTTCTGATAAAGATGGAGAAGATTCCGGTGATACCGGAAAGCTTTATGGGTATTCAGAAATTTTCCTCAAAAGAAGAATATGCCTATCTCTGTATTTTGCTGATGTTTCTGGAAGACAGAGATGCACAGGAGCAGTTTATCATATCACAGCTGACGGAATATATTACTGCAAATCTGCCTGGGGAAATTTCCGACTGGACATTGTATACGAACAGAAGGAAGCTGATCCGTGTAATGAGATTTGCAGCAGATCAGGGGCTTATTGGAGTTACAGATGGAAAAGACGAGGCATTCATGGACGATGAAGGAGGAGAAGTGCTTTATGAAAATACAGGTGCATCCAGGTATTTTATGAAGAGCTTTTCAAAAGACATTATGGAATATACGAAACCAAAAGATTTTCAGGAAAGTGACTGGTTTGAAGTGGATGAAGACCGAGGCTTTGCAAGAAGGCACAGAGTCTATAAAAGACTGATCTTTGCACCTGGTATGTATAAAGAGGATGGCTCATCGGAGGATTTTGAATATCTGAAATATTACGGACGCAGATTAAGCGAAGAACTGGAGCAGATATTTGACTGTCATGTGCACATTCATAAAGGAAGTGCATATCTGCTATCCGGAGACGACTGCAGGATGGGAACGGTATTTCCCGGCAATAATTCCATATCCGATATTTTGCTTTTGTGTTTTCGTGAAATACGCAAGAAAATTGAGAAGGGTCAATGGAAGACCGGATTGGATGAAACCTGTCTTATAGATGGGATTGAATTTGAAAATATGATAAAAGAAATGAAACAGGAATATGGAAGTGGATTTTCGAAAAATTATCGCGAGATGCCGGAAGGGGAATTTGTAAAAAGTGTGTTGGATGAGATGAAGTTGTGGATGTTCATAAGAAAAGAAGAACTCGCTCATCAGATAAAAATATGTCCGCTCACCGGAAAAATACAGGGAAGTTATCCGGAGGATTATATGGGAGGAAGAAATGATGAATAGCAGATGGCAGGCAAATAAGATCGGGCTGATTAATTTCTGGTATTATGACGAACAGGAATTCCCATTTGTGAAGGGAAGAATGCTCCTTCGAGGTTCAAACGGATCGGGAAAATCAGTAACCATGCAGAGTGTGGTGCCCCTTCTTCTGGATGGAAATATGAGTCCGGAACGACTGGATCCCTTCGGTTCCAGGGATCGTAAGATGAGCAGCTATCTTCTGGAAGAAGATGACGGACGTGAAGAACGCACTGGCTATTTGTATCTGGAGCTTAAAAGACAAAACAGTGACACATATTTGACCATCGGAATGGGTATCCGCGCAAGAAGAGGAAAGAATCTGGATAAATGGTATTTTAGCCTGACCGATGGAAGACGTATCGGTAAGGATTTCTTTTTATACAAGGATTCAGGAGAAAAGGTTACACTTTCCAAAAAAGAGCTGGAAAACAGGATTGGGGATGGCGGCCGCGTTATTGACAGACAGGTTGATTATATGGAATATGTGAACCGTCAGATTTTTGGATTTGAGACAACAGAAGAATATAAGGAAATGATAGATCTTTTGATTCAGCTGCGTACACCGAAGCTTTCCAAGGATTTTAAGCCATCTGTAATCAATGATATTTTAAGTGATTCCCTTCAGCCCCTGTCTGATGATGACCTGCGTCCTATGTCGGAAGCCATTGAAAATATGGATACCATGACCATGAATCTGAAAAAAAGGAAAGAAGCCAGACAGGCAGCAGAAAAAATCCAGGCAGTATTTTCAAAATATAATCAGAAATTATTATATGAAAAAGCAGAACGCTGCGAACAGGCTGGACTAAATTTGGAAAATGCAAGGACGCGGCAAAATGAACAGGAGAAAAAGCTACGTGAATGCAGACAGAAGATAGAAGACTTGAAAATAGAACATCAGAATCTGGATGTGAAACGTGAGTCCATGGAGAAAGAGAAAGAATCTCTGAACAAAAGCGACGCGGTAGCATTGAAGCGAAGAGAAGCGGAGCTGATTACAGAATTAAACGGACAACAGAAAAACCTGGGAGAAAAGCAGAGATTCCTGGAGCAGAAACAGACTCAATATCAGGATGCACAGAATCAGATTAAAACAGAAGAAGACAGGAAATATGAGAAAGAAAAAGAACTGGAAGAGCTTATAGAAGAGATGCAGGATGAGGCTGATACCATGGCCTTTGAAGAGCATGCATTTATGAAGGAAGAGTTGGAAAAACATCCGGAAGAACCATACAAATTCAATTTACACCAGCAGCAATTTGATAACACAAAAGAAAAAATTAATGAGGGAACAGAGATACTGGCAGAGACAGATCGTCTGGAAAGACAGAAGGATGATCTGATAAAAGAAAGAGAAAGACGGATTCGTGAACTGGATACTCTTCAGAGAAAAGTGTCAGAACTGGAATCTGTATTTGTGCAGACACAGAATGAATGGAAAGAAGCATTGTATCAGTGGAACGGTGCAAACCAGGAGCTGGCATTAGAAAAAGAATTATTAAGAGAATTAAGTATATTTGCCGAAACGTATAAGGAATCCTCTGATTTTGCCGAGGTTCGTCAGAGGATTGCAGATGTATGGATCAAGAAAAATGGGGAAATCGAATCTGAACTTTCGGTAAATGATACAGAGAGCCAAAATACAAAAAAAGAGTTGGAAGAAGTAAGGGCAGATCTGGCCGAATGGGAGAATCAGAAAGAACCACAGCCGGAACGTTCAGAGGCAGTCATATGTAACCGCAAGAGACTGGATGCTCTTGGAATTCCATATCAGGAATTTTACAAGGTTATAGAATTTGGAGATAATCTGGAAGAAGAAGCCTGTAACCGTTTGGAAGAAGCTTTATTAAAGATGGGAATTCTGGATGCACTGGTAATAGATGAGCAATACAAAGAGCAGGTTTTGAAAACAGAACAAGGATGTGAAGATCATTATCTGTTTATCTGCAAGAACAGTCAGAAGAATCTGCAGCCAGACAGAAGTCTGTTGGATGTATTGGAACTGAATGAAGAAGTGAATGACATATTTTCCAATCAGCGTCTCACCGGAATCCTGGGAAGCATTGCATATGATAGTGAGAGCTTGTTTACCGTTGCAGAAGATGGAACCTACGGAATGGGAGTGCTTGCCGGAACTGTAACAGGAGAATATGAGGCAGGATTCCTTGGAACAAAGGCCCGTGAAAAACACAGACAGGCAAAGATAGAAGAGTGCAGACAGAGAATCACAGAGTTGGAAACTGCATTACAGCAGCTGGAGGAACTGCATAGAAAGCTGTCTGACAGAAAAGCTATTCTCAGAAAAGAATACGAGAATCTTCCGAAAGACACAGACATGAGAGAAGCCCTTCGGATGCTGCAAGCCGAGGAACGAGAGTGCGAACAGCTGAAGCGCGAGAGTGATAAATTGGAGTGTCAGATCCGTGAACTAGTGGAGATACTGAAAGAAAAGAAAAAGAAAGCACTGGAAATTGCAGAAGCATTATATCTGACCTGTTCTTATGATATATTTAAAGAAGCAAAAAAAGCAGCAGAGGAATATGGAAAGCATTTGATCAGCCTGATTGCCGCACACGAAATGTATCTTAGAAGTCTGATGTATCTGAGAGAGCGAAAAGAACATTTGGAAGATTTGGATGCAGATATGGAACAGATACGGTATGATCTGCAGGAGATTCAAAAAGAAATCAGGAGAAAGACAGAAGAACAGGCTTCCATTCAGGAACAATTGCGTCTGACTGATTACGAAGAAATTAAAGAACGGCTGGATGCATGTATTAACTGGCTGCAGGAGTATCCGGAGCAATTACGTGTATGCGTAAGCAGACAGACACATGAAGAAGACGAAGTGGGACAACTGACACTGCGCTTAGATGAAACCCGGAAGAAAATTGAAGAATATGAAAAGAAAACGAAATATTTTTCAGAATGCTATGATATGGAAAAGGCTTTGCATTATGTGGAAATACCAAAAGAGATACCGGAAGATGCCGCACATATCAGAAGTTATCTGGAATCAGATGTAAAAGCGCTGGACAAAGACAGTGTGATCCGTGATCTGAATAAAGTATACTTTGAAAACAGAGGCTTTCTTACAGACTATCATTTAATGCAGAATGAGCTGTTTACGGAAGAAGAACAAACGGAATTTCCTGCAAAGCGACTGGATATTTCAGCCAGATACCAAGGTGTAAAGATATCATTTGCCAGTCTTCTTTTGCATCTTGAAGAAGATATCACAGAGCTGGAGAATCTGATCAAAGATGGAGACCGGGAGTTGTTTGAAGACATTCTTGCCAATACGGTAAGCAGAAAAATCCGTGGAAAGATTAACGGTTCCAATACATGGGTACAGAAAATGAATTCCCTGATGAACGGTATGAATACCTCCAGCGGATTAAAGCTTAGCCTTAGATGGCGAAGTAAGACTGCAGAACAGGAAGACCAGCTGGATACGAAAGAACTGGTAGAATTACTGAAGAAAGATTATCGGCTGATGAGTGAAGATGAGGCAGCCAGATTGTCTGCCCATTTCCGTTCCAAAGTGGCAGAGGCACGAAGAAATGCGAAAGACAGTGCGGGAATGATATCCTTCTATCAGATCATGAAGGATACGCTGGATTACCGTAAATGGTTTGAATTCCAGCTGTTTTCCCAGAAAAACGGGGAACGTCAGAAGGAGCTGACAAATAGTGTATTCGGAACCTTCAGTGGCGGAGAAAAGGCAATGTCCATGTATGTACCGCTGTTTTCAGCAGTTGTGGCCAAGTATCAGGGAGGAAGAGAAGATGCACCGAGATTGATATCTCTGGACGAGGCATTTGCCGGAGTAGATAATAAAAATATTCGCGATATGTTCCGTCTGATGACAGAATTCCGGTTTGATTTTATTATTAACTCACAGGTTCTGTGGGGAGATTGTGATACGTTGGACGCATTGGCAATCTATCAGTTAATCCGTCCGGGAAATGCGAAATTTGTAACCGTTATGCCTTATTTATGGAATGGTCACAGGAAAGAATTGTTAGAACACGAGGAAGAAGTTGAACAGAGAGGAATAGAGCTTGGACAGGCAGAAGGAGTATAAATTTGAAAATAAAATGAAAGACTGTCTGGCTTATTTTCACCTGAGCCCGGTCTGGGAGAAGGTTCTGAAAGGCTTCCGGGAGAAATATATTTCTTACGGAAGGTTTGGTGGGAAAGTAATTCTGAAGAATCTGAAACCAACAGATATTGAAGAACTGGAAGGATTTTTTGGAAAATCTTTTCACAGTCAGAAAAGTGTAACGGTGTCCTCAGAAAAATTCAGACAGGCGCTGGAAACAAGCAGATATAAAGAGATAACGCCGGAATGCCTGTTGGAGAATTTTTTTGAAGAGCCACTGCTTGGAAGACAGGAGCAAAAATCCTTACGGGAACAGGAAAAAGAGCGTATATGGGAGATTTTTCAGAGAGACTATGAAGGAACTCCTGTAGAGACAGCCTTAGAATCGTTGCGAAGCATTGTGAAAGACAACGGGAGTCAGGAACTGGCCAAATGGGACAAGATGCTGCGGCTTGGAGCAGAAATCTATAACAATCTGCCATATCGCAGCACAAAGATGTACCTTGCCGTATTTGCAGCTATGCGGACAGGCAATCCACATGCGTTTGATATTGGAACAGCAGATGGGAATTTTTTATATCAGATCATACAGATGGATTTGGAAATACGAAGAATTACAGTAGAGACATCTGCAATATTTCCTGCGTATAAGCGTCAGAAAAGTTATCTGCTGGCAGGAATCATGCTGGATGATGTTTCCAATTATACCATGCTGTATCAGGTGCAGGCTGTGAAAAAAGATGGAAATTATCATAAAGGTATGGCAGGTTTTGCGAAAGAACAGCATATTGTACAGGTTCCTCTTGCAGTGCTTACAGAATGGGATGCACTCTATTGTCCCCAAAATGAAATATATATTGTGGAAAATCCTTCGGTTTTTGCCATGCTTTGCGGAAAAGAAGAAACAGATCATAAGGAAAAAGCATATATGTGCATGAACGGTCAGCCAAGACTGGCAGGTTTGATGGCATTGGATTTACTTGCAAAATCCGAAACACGGATTTATTATGCAGGAGATCTGGATCCGGAAGGTGTGTTGATCGCACAGAAACTGTCACAGTATTATAAGGGCGAATTTTATTACTGGCATATGGAAGCCGCGGATTACGAAAGATGCAGGTCAAAAGAGGTCATATCACCTAAGCGGCTGAAAATACTGGAACGAATAACGGATGAAAGGTTAAAGCCGGTGGCAGCGCTGATCGGAAAATACAGGACAGCCGGATATCAGGAGATGCTGGCAGAAGATATGCTATAGAAATCAGATGAAGATCTTTTGAATGAAAAGGAGAAGTTATGAAGACACGGAAACGAATTTTGTCAATTGTATTAACAATTGCAACACTGCTTCTGCTTGTACTGGATATTCCTGTGACAGCAGCTGGGACGAAAAAGGTAGACGTTTTGTTTACCCATGATACTCATTCCCATTTGGACAGCTTTTCAACAATTGTAGATGGACAGCAAAAAGAAGTTGGCGGTTTTGCGAAAATAAAAACCCTGATGGATGAAAAGAAGAAAGACAATCCAGATACCCTGGTATTGGATGGCGGAGATTTTTCCATGGGTACACTGATCCAGACCGTATATGATACGGAGGCAGCGGAGCTTCGAATGCTGGGATATCTGGGGTATGATGTGACTACTTTTGGAAATCACGAATACGACTACCGGTCAAAGGGACTGGCAAATATGCTGAAAGCAGCCATAAATTCCGGTGAGACAGTGCCGGAGATCGTAGTGTGCAATGTGGATTGGGATGCTATGGAGAAAGATGGCTTAAAAGATGGGCAGAAGCAGATCAAAGAAGCGTTTGAAGCGTACGGCGTGAAAGATTATGTTGTGGTTCAAAAGGGTGATACGAGAATTGCTGTGGTTGGTGTATTTGGAAAAGATGCCCTGGAATGTGCGCCTACATGTGAACTTCTGTTTAAAGATCCGGTAGAAGCAGTAAAGCAGACGGTAGCTGAGATTAAGAAAAACGAGAATGTGGATATGATCGCATGTGTGTCTCACGGCGGAACCTGGGAGGACGAGGATAAGTCAGAGGATGAAATCCTTGCAAAAAAGGTGCCGGATCTGGATCTGATCATCAGTGGACATTCCCATACAGAGCTGAATGAAGCCATTAAGCATGGGAATACATATATTGTATCCTGCGGTGAGTATGGGAGAAACCTTGGATCACTTTCAATGACACAGAAGGAGGACGGGCGTTGGGAAATGACTTCCTATGAGCTGATTCCTGTGTCTGATGAGATCAAGCCGGATCAGGAAACACAGAAACGGATTGATGAATTAATGGATACAGTAGACACCAATTATCTTGCAGATTTTGGGTACACCAGGGATGAAGTTCTGGCTCAGAACGATATTGAATTTAACAGTCTGGAAGAGATGGGAACAAAGCATGAAGAACTGAATCTTGGCGATATTATGTCTGATGCGTATGTATATGCTGTGGAAAATTCAGAGTATTACGATGGGAATCCGGTAGACGTAGCGGTTGTGCCAAGCGGAACGGTCCGTGACACATATACAAAAGGCAATATTACAGTAGAGGATGTTTACAATTCTTTTTCTCTGGGAATTGGAAAAGACGGTGTGGCAGGATATCCTCTTATCAATGCATATCTGACAGGAAAAGAATTGAAGCTGGCAGCAGAAGTAGACGCTTCTGTTTCGGATTTTATGACAACTGCAAGATTGTATTGCAGCGGACTGAATTTTACATATAATCCTCATCGAATGATTCTGAATAAGGTGACGGACTGTTATCTGACCAGAGAAGATGGAGAAAGAATTGAAATTCAGGATGATAAACTGTACCATGTTGTGACTGACTTGTATACAGGACAAATGCTTGGCTCTGTAATGAAAATGTCCTATGGTCTGTTGTCTCTTGAACCAAAGGATAAGAACGGAAATCCAATTGAAAATCTGGAAGATCAAGCAATCATGGAAGATGGCAGGGAATTGAAAGCGTGGGATGCTATTGCAAGATATATGCAGTCTTTTGAAGATATAGACGGGGATGGAATTGCCAATGTACCGGAATATTATGCAGTCACTCATAACCGTAAGGTTGTAGATGACAGCACAAATATTATTGATCTGGTGAAAAATCCCAATAGATTCTCAGTAATGATCGTGCTGATCTGCCTGCTCTTCCTTGTAATTATTATTCTTATTGTAGTCCTGATCCGAAAACTGGTCCGCAAGGCAAAAAAGAAAAGTATGTGATACTATCACAGAAATGGGGGGGGAATAAAATCTGATATAATACTATAAACACCATAAAGTTACAAAAGGGGCTGTCAGGAAATAGACAGCCCCTTTTACGTTTAGAATCAATCTTCTTCCATCCATACCTTCATGGTTTTCAGAAGCTTTTGTTTCTCTGGAATACTCATTTTATGTACCTGCTCGGAAAGCTCGCGGTCCAGGGCAGTTTCACGGTATTCAGAATCAATTCTGCCAATCAGGGAATCCAGGGAGATGTTCAGCAGCCTTGCATAATAAATAAGGATACGCAGGGACATTGCAGTACGGTTATTCTCCACGTTGCTGATGTAGCCAGGAGTTACATTCAGAGCTTTGGCAACTTCTGCCTGGGTAAGCTTCATTTTGATTCGCAGTTCTTTCATTCGGGATCCTAAGTTTTCGTAATCAATCTGATTCATATTCGTTCTCCAATCTTTTTAACAGGTGCCGAACTGGCTTACCTGCGATTTTACACGCATTTAAGCTGCTTTCCAATTTGAACAAAATCTTCTGCAAATTCTGACGCACATCTTACAGAAAACCCTTTTCAAACAGTTTCTTCAAACATGCTCTGGCAATCTATGGAACGGTTTCACCGCTTCCTGATTGCCTGCGGGTTCTTATATTATGGAACGACAGCTTCTTTATCCATAATATAAAGTATATAGAAAATATATGAAAAATGTAAGCTGTAAATTGTATGCTATTTATTTTATAGCTATATATCTGTTGTCGTTATTTTGACATTTCTGTCAGATACCCATATAATAAAAAGTGAAATTGGAAACAGGAATCGAACAGTTTGAGGTAATCACAAGATGCAGGATACATTTGAAATGCTGGAGGAGCTTTTGGAACAGGAGCAATTTGAATTGCTGTTTCCGAAAGAAAACGGAGCACAGGCTGAATGGGAATGTTATGAGACATATGAAAATAATGAGGGGAAACAGGGCGAAAAAGACAGCCTTGCCAGAGTGGGAAAAGAGAAAATTCCAGGTGATATCCGCCTTGTTTATTTGATGAATGATGCCGTAGAAAGCTTTCTCATTTTCCGGGATGCCAGACTTACAGGCTCTTATCTGGAGAATTATGAAGGCCCTCTGAAATCATCCTTAAGTCAGGAAGGGGATGAATATATACTGGTAGTATGGCAGGGGGAGAACGTAGTCACCCTGTTTTTCAGAATGCTGGATCTGGAGGTTTATCTTTATAACTATGGGGAGATCGGTCATTTCTGGGTACCTGGGTATGAATATCTGCGTCAGCTGGAATATCGGCTCGCCATTGCAAGAGATAAACTGGAATATCTGGGAGAAGAGTTTTGTACAGAAGAAAGGGCACTTGTGCAGCTGGCGGACTTTCCACCGTTGAATTATTGTTGTTATCCGGCAGTGCCGAAACAGTATATTGTGCCAAAGGAAGACCCCTGGAAGCCGTCTGCAGCAGCATTTCAGGTAATGGAAGGGTTAGCAGAAGAAGCCCGGGATTTTTCTCTGCTTCGGTTGCTGCATGTTTATAAGAAATTTCCAGCTCCATTTATCGCCAGGATTTTTGCCAGGGCATTACACAAGAATAAGCATAGTGCAGTGATTGATCTTCTTACTGGAAAAATAAAAAGCGCAGCGGCAGCTTATCCTGACCGGACTTTTGGAAATGAGGCTGATCAGCAGTTAAAAAGCCTGCTGTCAAAAGCGGGAAAACTGCAGGAAAAACTGACCCGGGACGGAATCCATGCGGAGGTATTAAGAGAAGAGCCCTTTACAACAGCCAGGGACAGCCTGGATTTTCAGGTTTTTCTCATGGTTTGGAAAAAAGGCTGGCGGAATCGCAAGGTGGAAATCCGGAAACTGTGAATAAGAAACTATCGTGCTTTAACACTTCTCAGAAAATAACAGATCGCCCACGCAATACTCATTCCCGCGGCGATTCCAAATGCGAAGAGAAAGGTGTCCCTCCCATATTTAAGTGCCTGCATGGGATTTCCCTCCACAATACTGCTCATGCAGTAATAAAGGGTACTTCCGGGAATTAACGGAATCACGGAAGTAACGAAAAAAGAAGTGGAAGTTCCCTTGCAGATTCTTGCCAGGATTTCCGCATACACATCTGCAATAAAACCAGCCAGCAGTGCCGGAAGAAAAACACTTCCCCACAGATTCTTCCCAAAGAGAAAGACCAGCCAGCTAAGAAAACCACCGGCAGCAGCCAGAGGCAGATATTTGGTTTTCATGTGAAAAAGAAGACCAAAAGCCACAGATCCGATAGCTCCGGTAATCAGCTGTATAACCGTCATTGTGATCAAAGTCCAAACCTCCCAAAAAGAATAATTGCGCCCATAAAACCAAGCGCCAGTGCTGCTGCAAGAAGTAACGCGGCGATCAGCCTGATAATACCCGAAAGGGTATCGCCAATGAGTACATCGCGGATCGCATTAGTCGACATAAGTCCTGGGATCAGAAGCATAATATCACCAATCATGATCTTATCCATGTGAAGGAAAGGACAGAGCAAAGTAAATCCGCAAATGGCGCAGCCGGTGAGAAAAGATGCTGCAAACTGGAAAGTAACCTCGTTCATACATACTGGTCTTAGATATTTTTGTAGGCTCCATATCAGGATTGCAGCAATGCCGGCAGTAATGGCATCCGGAATAGTGCCGCCGTAGAAAAGGGCAAAACTGCAGGCTGCAAGAACGCTTCCAAGCAGTTTCCAAAGAGGCTTAGGTCTGTTTGCATTGATCTTCTCAAATTCATTTCGCAGCTCCGCAGCAGAAACCGGATGGCTGCAGAAGCGACGGCTCAGGTCATTGAGCTGCTCCAGCTTGGTGAAATCATTCCCCCCACATTCATGAATGCGCCGTGTCTGCGTCCGTGCGCCATCTCCGGGAAATTCCATAGTAATAACAATGCTGGACGTGATGACAAAAACATTCATATGGGTAGCACCACAGGCATACCCCATCCGGTTCAGGGTGTCCTCCACCCGGAAAATTTCTGCGCCGCTGTTTAACAGTGCGTCACCCATATCAAGAAAAACATGCAAATAATCTTTAGATGTCTGCATAAGGAATGCTCCTTTAAGTTATAGAAAAGCCCTGACAGGCAGGATTCCTTTTCGCATCATTTTGCTCCGGGAATAACATAAGTATAAAGCTTAATGGCAGGCAATACAACCGTTAAATAATTGATTTCCGGAATTCTGTATTCCATAAAATGCCCGATTGTGCTAACATAGTGCATAGTAGATTACGAAATATTTTCAGGAGGAAATTTAAATGGGTTGTACTACAATTTTAGTTGGAAAAAAGGCATCTTATGATGGCTCTACCATGATCGCAAGAAATGATGATTCCGGTTCCGGACATTATATGCCCAAAAAATTTGTGGTGGTTCATCCGGAGGAACAGCCACGGAAATATAAATCTGTGATTTCTCATGTGGAAATTGATCTTCCAGATGATCCAATGGGCTATACATCTGTGCCAAATGCAGTAGACGGCGAAGGAATCTGGGCAGCTAGCGGTGTAAATGAGGCAAATGTGGGAATGACTGCTACAGAAACGATTACCTCCAATCCCCGGGTACTTGGCGCGGATCCTCTGGTAACCTATCAGCCGGCCAAGGACGGTAAGGAGGAAGCAGCCGGTGGAATCGGAGAGGAAGATATTGTATCCATTGTTCTTCCATACATCCATAGCGCCCGCGAAGGGGTAATCCGTCTTGGAAGCATTCTGGAGAAATACGGAACCTATGAGATGAATGGAATTGCTTTCCAGGATCAAAACGAAATCTGGTGGCTGGAAACCATCGGCGGCCATCACTGGATGGCAAAAAAGGTTCCGGATGAGGCGTATGTAGTAATGCCAAATCAGCTTGGAATTGATAAATTTGACTTGGAAAAAGCATTGCGGGATCAGGAAAAATATCAGTGCACATGTGAGGAATATGCGGATCTGGAATACATGTGTTCCGCTGACCTTAAAGAATTTATCAGCAAAAATCACCTGGATCTTTCCATGGATGGTGTACTGAATCCAAGAGATGCGTTCGGAAGCCATGACGATTCCGACCATGTTTATAATACTCCTCGTGCATGGTATATGCTGAGAACCCTGAATCCGAAGACAAAAATCTGGGATGGCGTAAATGCAGAATGTACTCCATATTCTGATGACCTGCCATGGTGCATGATTCCGGAAAAAAAGATTACTGTAGAGGACGTGAAATATGTATTGTCCTCTCATTATCAGGGAACCTCTTATGATCCATATGCTTCCTATGGAGAAAAAGAACAGCGTGGAGCATTCCGTTCTATCGGTGTGAACCGTACAGATTTCCTGTCTCTGATCCAGATGAGACCAGGCATGGAAAAGGACTGCAATATCCTGGAATGGGTTGCGTTTGCATCTAATGCATTTAATGTACTGGTGCCGTTTTATGCCACAATTGATACCACTCCGGACTATTTTTCCAGCACCACCAGAGAAGTAACCACTGACAGTTTCTACTGGGTAAGCCGCATGATCGGTGCCATGGCAGATGCTTCTTATAAGAGCTCCATTTTCCATATTGAACGTTATCAGGAGCGTGTAATGTCAAAAGGTCACCAGCTGATTGGCAAGTATGATGCTCTTCTGGAAAAAGAGTCTGACCCAGCGAAGCGAATGTCCCTTCGCCATCAGGCCAACCAGGAAATTGCGGATATGGTGAAAAAAGAGGCTTCTGACACACTGAATAAAGTGCTTTATGAGCTGAGTAATCAGATGAAAAATGCTTATTCCAGGTCTGATGCGTAATGTCAGAGCCTTTTTCAAACACGCTCTAGAAACCTGTGGACAAATTTCTTTCAATTTAATATAATAAAGTGCAGAAAGCAGTTACATAGGGAACCGGAATGAAAATTAAGGAGGCTGGAATGACAATAAAAGAATGTTATGAGAAAGTTGGCTCAGATTACGATGGGGTTCTGAAAAGACTGGGAAGCGAAGCGCTTGTGAAAAGATTTGCGGTGAAATTTCTTAATGATCCAAGTTTTCAGGAGCTGACAGATGGTCTTGCCGCACAGGATGGAGAGAAAGCATTCCGTGCAGCCCATACCCTGAAGGGCGTGTGCCTGAATCTTGGATTTACAGAATTGTATAAGGTCAGTGCAGAGCTTACGGAGGTATTGAGAGGAAGAGAGACAGCAGGAAGTGATGAGCTTTACGCGCAGGTGAAAGAGCAGTACACGAGCCTGACAGAGGCTATCAGGGAACTGGCTGGTAATTAATGCCTGCTCCTATTCAGCAGATACCATCCCAGGAGATATTTTGTGAACTTCGTTTACAGAAAACCCAAGAAGTACGGTGCGAAAACATGGGAAACATGATTTCTGTGCATCGCGAAGAGTGTAACTATGAAGGAACGGAACAGTTACGTTTGCTTTATTAGAGCTGAGGGGAAACCTTCAGCTCTTTGCTGTGGAGGACGACATGAAGAAAAAAGCATTTAAGGCAGCACTACCCCATACTCTTCCAATCTGCGTTGGATTTTTATTCCTTGGAATGTCCTATGGCTTTATGATGAGAAGCAAAGACAACAACTCAGAGTATTATCATCATTGCCTGCGTGGTTCTGGGAACCATGGTCACCCGTTTTCTGCCATTCCTTATTTTTCCAGAAGGCAAAGAGCCTCCTGCGTTTATCCTTCATCTGGGAAGGGTACTTCCATATGCGGTGATCGGCCTTCTGATCGTTTATTGTCTGAAGGAAGTGCCCACAAGCGGAACTTATGGGCTGCCAGAAGCCATTGCGATTTTGTTTATCGTATTTTTGCATAAGTGGAAAAAGAATACACTGCTTAGTATTGGCGGTGGAACGATTTTGTATATGCTGCTGGTGCAGAGGGTGTTTTAGAGTGTGTTTGAAAAAGTATTCCCACAAATTATGACGCACATCTTGCAGAAAGCCTTTTTCAAACGCACTCAAAAATTGGCAATACACCAAATCTAACGTATCTAATCAGATATAGCAATATTCTATAACGAACTCAAGGTAAAATGAATTATACAAAATCCTCTTATCTTGCTATGATATGTTCAGACAAAAAAGAGAGAAAACATTTCTCTGAACGCGATCATACGAATCTGGAGGAAAATCATGGCAAGAGGAATCAATACAAAGTGTTTACATTTGGAAGAAGAGGAAGGCTGTTGTAACAATTATGGCTCTATCAGCTTTCCGATTTATCAGACAGCAACATATGAGCATCCGGCAGTAGGTCAGAGCACAGGCTTTGACTACAGCAGACTGCAGAACCCGACCAGAGAGCATCTGGAAAAAATTGTAGCAACCTTGGAAAACGGAATCGACGCACTGGCTTTTTCCACTGGAATGGCAGCAATCACTCTGGTAATGGAGCTGTTTAAACCAGGAGACCATCTGATCATAGATGCAGACCTGTACGGCGGAAGCATCCGGCTTTTTGACAATGTTTCTTCGAAAAACGGAATCCATTTTTCCAGAATCGACTGTTGGAAAGAAAATGTGGAAAGTTATGTAAATGAAAACACAAAAGCAATTTATATTGAAACTCCAACCAACCCCATGATGAATGTCACTGATATTGCGGCACTTGCAGAAATTGCAAAAAGACACAATCTCATTCTCATAGTAGACAATACATTTTTATCTCCATATTTCCAGAATCCACTGGAACTGGGGGCGGACATTGTAGTGCACAGCGGAACCAAATTTCTGGGCGGACATAATGATACCCTGGCAGGATTTCTGGTAACCAACAGAGAGGATATCAGTGAAAAGCTTCGTTTTCTTATTAAAACCACAGGCTCCGGCCTGGCTCCTTTTGACAGCTGGCTGATTCTTCGCGGTATCAAAACTCTTGGAATCCGCATGGAGCAGGCACAGAAAAATGCTTTCAAAATTGCAGAATGGCTGAAAACAAAGAGCGCAGTGACCAGAGTAATCTATCCGGGATTACCAGATCACCCGGGATATGAGATTATGAAAAAGCAGGCCAGAGGATTTGGCTCCATGCTTACCTTCCAGCTGGAAAGCAAGGAGTTTGCCCTTTCTGTTCTGGAAAAAGTGCGGATGATCAAGTTTGCAGAAAGTCTTGGCGGAGTGGAGACGTTGATCACATATCCAACTACCCAGACTCATGCGGATGTGCCGAAGGAGATACGGGAACGCAACGGAATTACAGAGGCAACCCTTCGCCTCTCTGTTGGAATCGAGGATGCCCAGGATCTTCTTGATGAATTTGAAAAAGTATTTGCAGAAACAGAGGAAGAATTATATGGCGGAAAGAAATCTTGATTTTGATAAAGTGATTAACAGAAAAAATACCAGATGTCTGAAATATGATTTTGCAGTAAAAAGGGGCAAGCCGGCAGATGTGCTGCCTCTTTGGGTCGCAGACATGGATTTTGAGACCTCTTCTTATATTGAGGATGCGCTGGTAGAGCGTGCAAAAGAGGGAATTTTCGGATACAGTGAGGTGCAGACCCCTTATTTTGAAATCTTGGCAAACTGGATGAAGCTTCACCACAACTGGGAGATCCAGGAGGACTGGCTGATCAAAACACCAGGAGTTGTTTTTGCCCTGGCGATGGCGGTAAAAGCATACACGCAGCCGGGAGACAGTGTGCTGATCCAGCTTCCCGTTTATTATCCTTTTTCAGAAGTTATTCAGGACAATGGCAGAAAAGTGGTGAGCAGCAACCTTTATCAGGGAGAAGACAACCGCTATCACATCGATTTTCAGGATTTTGAAAAGAAAATCGTGGAGGAAAATGTAAAACTGTTTTTCCTGTGCAATCCTCACAATCCGGTGGGAAGAGTGTGGAGCGCAGAAGAATTGGAAAAATTAGGAGATATCTGCGTAAAGAATGGCGTGACCGTTGTCAGTGATGAAATCCATCAGGATTTTGTTTTTAAGGGAAAGCATCAGGTGTTTGCCGGTCTGAAAAAGGAGTTTCAGGATATTTCCATTACCTGCACTTCCCCAAGTAAAACTTTCAATCTTGCAAGTATGATGATTTCCAATATTTTTATTCCCAATCCGGAGCTTCGCCGAAAATTCCGGAAGCAGTTGGATGCGGCAGGAACCAGCCAGCTCGGGGTTCTGGGACTGGTGGCAACAGAGGCTGCTTATTCCAAAGGTGAAGAGTGGTACCAGGCAATGCATGCTTATGTGGAGGCGAATATCAATTACACAAAAGAGTATGTGGAAAAATATCTGCCTGGGGTGAAGATGACAGATCTGGAAGGCACGTATCTGGTATGGCTGGACTTTCGTGAGACAGGTCTGACTGTTGAGGAATTGGAAAATTTGATCCTTAACAAGGCCAGACTTTGGCTTGACAGTGGAAAGATTTTTGGAAAAGCAGGCGAAGGATTCCAGAGGATTAATGTGGCGTGTCCAAGGGCAACGCTGACGGAGGCGTTGGAGCGGATTAGAAAAGCGTTTTAAATGGAGATATTTTTACTTTCAGTTGTGTATAGCGCATAGGAATGGTAAAATAGAAAAAACATTTTGCGTATACACAGGAGAAAACCATGACCAACAAAATCGACCGTGAAGATATGCTGGCGCTGACCAGGAGGATGAATGTTGCCCGGAGTTCTTTTACAAGGATTGCGGGATGTTATGTGGATAAGGACGGGGACTTTGACGGCAGCTTTAACGTGAATTTTTTAAAGCTGTCCGCCGCAGAAAAGAAGAAAAACATTGAGCTTGCCAAGGTAGTTCCCTTTGCAGCAACAAATGTAAATCTGAAACGTTATGAATTTGCAGATGCAGACAGAAGGCCAGGAACCGTGTGGCAGCTTTTGATGGCAATCCGGGAATGTGGGCTGAAAAACGATGCTCTTATGGACAGCTTCTATGATCTTGTAATGGAGAATTATAAAAGCAGGAGACCTTATGCAGTTTATATTTTCCACGACAGATATGATATTCCGGCAAAGGCAGCAGATAAGGAGCGGCTGGGGGAATCAGAAGCTGTTTTTGAATATCTGATCTGTGTAATTTGTCCTCTTGCAGATGAATACGAGCCAGGTGAGCCGGAGTGCGGCTTTCTTTTTCCGGCATATACAGATGGAGGCGCAGACCTGAACCATGTGGCCGTGTTCCAGAAGGATGCAGACAGACCGCATCTGGAACTGGTGAGGTCGATTTTGCGGGTGAAATAATAGAAATCTAACAGTTGCTTTTTACATAGTCTGGAGTTCTACTTTATGGGATATTCTCGTATTCCCGTATGATCTCCTTTGCAGCTGCATACTTCGTCCGCCAGTGCTTCAGCTGCATTGGATCCGGCGTGACGGAAGAAAGCCGTGTTTCATCTGAATTATGGGCGAGATCCGCAATCTTTACCTTACGAGCCAGCGGATTTTCGCAAAGTCTGCGCACATAATCCAGATAATCATCGGAAGGAGCGTGTGTAAGCAGCTGGACTGCCTCTGTGATCTCTCTTGGGAATTCCGCTTCCAGATCAGGAAGAGTCAGGGCAGTATCTTCCAGAACGTCATGAAGCAGGGCAATGCAGGTGGTAGTTTCATCTGTCATTTGTTCTGCAAGATGAACCGGGTGAAGAATATAAGGAACCCCACTTTGGTCATATTGTCCTTCGTGTGCTTTATATGCAATTTTTATGGCTTTTATGGTTAAGGGAGTATAGACCATAGTTTATTCTGCAGGCGCAGCCTCCGTGTCTGTATTTAATGGAGTAAAAGCTGCCAGAATTTCATCTGCTTCTGCTGTGGTATCTGTGGTGTATGATAAAATAATGGAGACAAACTTTCCTCCCTGTTTGCGGGTACAATATTTCTGAAGAACTTCATAGTCATTGACTGCCACACTTGTTTCCATAATACGGAAATCCTGTCCGGCAATCTGTATATCTGTTACGTCTGAATAAGTATAGCCCATCCCGGTAGCGTCCAACATCTGCTGTGCAGCCAGAAAATACTGGTCGACAGTCATATTCTCCAGAGCGGCATCCTCAACAACTAAGGAAACATTAGGAAAACCAGAGATGGAAGAAGCCATCATTTCATAAACAGTGCCGGACAAAGCATCCTCTTCAAGTTCCACCCCGGAAGCTTCCTCCAGAGTAGTCTGGCCCTGCTTCATAACAGACTGAAGCTCTTCCTCTGTATTCATGACTACTGTTTCCGGCGGTGTGAATTTCAGATTCAGCCACTCACTCTGAAAATCAGTGTCTGTGATGGTGCCTTTTTCATAAGGGGTATCAGAAGTATCCGTAGCACTTTGTGTATGTGCCTCTTGTTCATTATCTGCTGCATCAGCTGTCTGTGAGGTCTCCTCCGCCAGTACTGGGA
>JAERMT010000064.1_pt2 | contig 27478 bp, 28 predicted proteins | sample 9267081 | NCBI WGS metagenome assembly JAERMT01 (sample SAMN17071939, study PRJNA684904) | human gut metagenome | isolation source: diarrhea sample from child under the age of five | host: Homo sapiens | place: South Africa: Mafikeng, Mafikeng Provincial Hospital | collected 2019-09
TCGCGCTCGCCTGGCGGGAAAGCCAATGAATTCGGTTTTCGAGCGCGAACCTGGGGCCGGCCAGAACAGAAAAGCCGGCGGGTGCCGGCTTACTTTAGTGCTTTAATCAGTTCCCCCAGCACCGGCTCGAACTTCACACCGTACCAGTGGTCCGGGTCGTCCAGAGTGTTTTTGATGCAGGCCAGGGTGTAGTCCGCAGCGATTCGGGCGGCCTCCGGGACGGTTTTGCCGTGCATGTACGCCCCCACAAAGGAAGAGGCGTACACGTCGCCGGTGCCGTGGCAGCCCCGGTCCAGCAGTTCGTGGCGGTAGTAGGTCTGTTTTCCCTGCTCCGAAACCAGGACGCCCGTGCTGTGGGCGTCGTAGCTCACGCCGGTGAGCACCACGGTGCCGGCGCCCAGTCGGTGAATCCCGGCCACCAGGCCGCAGATGTATTCCTCATCGTATTCCTCCCGATACTCCGTGTCGGTCAGAAGCGAAGCCTCGGTAATGTTGGGCAGCACGATATCTCCTTCTCCCACTAATTTTTTCATCTCCTGAACGAAATCTATATCGAAGACCGGATACAGTTCCCCTCGGTCGGCCATGGCGGGATCTACGATTTTTTTGCCGCCGGGCACCAGCAGATTTCGGCAGATGTCTTGGACCATTTCAATCTGGCGGGCGCTGCCCAGGTAACCGGTGTACACCGCCTGAAAGCGGATGCCCTCCTGCTGCCAGTGGTGTTGGATGGCGGGAATGTCTTCCGTCAGGTCCCGGAAGGTGAAATCCCGGAAGCCCACGGAGTGGGTGGAAAGCACCGCCGAGGGGAGAATGGCCGTCTCCAGGCCGCAGGCGGAGAGGATGGGCAGGGCCACGGTGAGGGAGCACTGGCCCACGCAGGAAATGTCCTGTATTGTAAGAATTCTTTTGTAATCCATGGTTGTTCCTCCTGAATGTCTAAACATCAGTATTGTACACTAATCACAGAAAAAACACAAAAAACTTCAATTTACTCGTTGACTATTTGGGAGGGTGAGAGTACACTATAGACAGTGATTAGCACTCCAGTGTATTGAGTGCTAACAACGAGAGAGAAAGAAGGAGGCAGAACAATGGATTTAACAGAACGAAAACTGCGAATCCTTCAGGCAATTATTACGGATTACGTGCAGAACGCCGAACCGGTAGGCTCCCGTTCCATCGCGAAGAAATATGATTTTGGCGTGAGCCCGGCCACCATTCGAAACGAGATGGCGGACCTGGAAGAGATGGGTTATCTGACCCATCCCCACACATCGGCGGGACGAGTTCCTTCCGATAAGGCGTACCGGCTCTACGTGAACAACATGATGCAGAAGACGGATTTGAGCCTTCAGGAGAAGAAGACCATCAACGAGCGGCTTCGGGCAAACCGGAACGAGTTCGATCGGACCATTCGCCATGCGGCAGAGCTTCTGTCCGACATTACGAAGCTGGCATCCTTTGCCATGACTCCATCCACTCGGCAGGACACCCTGAAGTTCATCCGGCTGCTTCCCATCGACGATGATAAAATCGTCCTGATGATTGTGGCAGACAGCGGAAAGGTGACCAACACCACCCTGCGCCTGAACGTGCCGTATACGGGCGACGCCCTGGAGATTCTCAGCAAGACCATGACCTACCATTATAAAGGTCATACCATCGACGATGTGCTGAAGAATTCCATTATCGAAGATGTGGGCACCGACCTGGGCGCTCTGAGTTCTCTGGCGGGAGACGTGATGCCCAACTTCATGCGGACGTTGGAGGATATGCTGAACGTCAACCTGTACATGGAAGGCCTCACCAACATATTCAACATTCCGGAATACAGCGACCTGGATCGGGCCAAATCCTTCCTGGAGCTGGTGAGCCGGAAGGAGGAGTTCACCCGGGACATTCTGAGCCGGGACAACGGCGTAATCGTCACCATCGGCAACGAGAATCCGGAACAGGCCATGAAGAACAGCTCCGTGATTACCGCCACCTACCACGTGGATGGCAAGCTGGTGGGCAAAATCGGCGTTATCGGGCCGACCCGTATGAACTACAGCGAGGTCACCTCGATTATGGAATATTTGACGAACAACCTCAGCCAATCGTTTATGCTGAGCAATGGAAAGGATGAGAAAGAGGATGAGTGAAGAACAGAAGAAAGAAGCCCAGACTCCGGAAGATGAAGTAAAAAAAGAAACCGGTTCGGCGGAGACGTCCGAGGCTCCGGAAGAAGATAACGCACCGGAGGCGGAAAAGACCGAGGAAAAGGCAGAAGAGAAAACCGAAGAAAAAGCCGATGATGGAAATGAGAAATACGTCCGCCTGATGGCCGAGTTCCAGAACTACAAGAAACGGGTGGCGAAGGAAAAGAACGATATTCGGGAATACGCCACCGAGAAGCTGGTGATGGAACTGCTGCCGGTTTTGGACAATTTTGAAAGAGCCCTGGCGGCCAGCGCAGAGGATGACCCTGCCGGATACGCCAAGGGAATGGAACTTATTTTTACCCAAATGGTAACGGAGCTTCAGAAATCCGGTCTGGCGGAAGTGGAAGCGGAAGGTCAGGATTTTGACCCGACGAAGCACAATGCGGTGATGACCGAAGAGAATGAAGAGCTGGAAAGCGGCAAAGTAAGTAAGGTCCTGCAGAAGGGCTACGCTTTGAACGATAAAGTAATCAGACCGTCTATGGTCGCAGTAACAAAGTAATTTCAAGGAAGGAAAGGTAATAGAAATGAGCAAAGTAATTGGAATTGATTTGGGAACAACAAACAGCTGTGTCGCTGTACTGGAAGGTGGAGAACCGACCGTAATCGCTAACGCAGAGGGCGCAAGAACCACCCCATCTGTAGTGGCATTCACAAAGAACGGTGAGAGACTGGTAGGTGAGACCGCAAAGAGACAGGCCATCACCAACCCGGACAGAACCATCGCATCCATTAAGAGACACATGGGTGAGAACTATCACGTAGAAATCGACGGAAAGCAGTACACACCGCAGGATATTTCCGCGATGATTCTGGCAAAGCTGAAGGCGGATGCGGAAAGCTATCTGGGCGAGAAGGTTACCGAAGCGGTAATCACCGTACCGGCATACTTCTCCGATGCACAGAAGCAGGCAACCAAGGATGCCGGTAAGATTGCCGGACTGGATGTAAAGAGAATTATCAACGAGCCGACCGCAGCTTCCCTGGCATACGGTCTGGACAAGGCAGAGGGATCCCACAAGATCCTGGTATACGACCTGGGCGGTGGTACATTCGATGTATCCGTACTGGAACTGGGCGACGGCGTTTTCGAAGTACTGGCAACCAACGGTGATACTCACCTGGGCGGCGATGACTTCGATAACAAGATCATGGACTTCCTGGCAGACTCCTTCCAGAAGGAGCACGGCGTGGACCTGAGACAGGACAACATGGCACTGCAGAGACTGAAGGAAGCCGCAGAGAAGGCAAAGAAGGAACTGTCCAGCGCTCAGACCACAAAGATCAACCTGCCGTTCATCACCGTAACCGCGGATGGTCCGTTGCATTTGGATATGGACCTGACCAGAGCGAGATTCGATCAGCTCACTTCCGATTTGGTAGACAGATCCATCGAGCCGATGAACAAGGCAATGAGAGATGCCGGCGTTACTTCCGCAGATCTGGACAAGGTTATCCTGGTGGGTGGTTCGACCCGTATCCCGGCAGTACAGGCTGCGGTACAGAGAGTAACCGGTAAGGAACCGTTCAAGGGCATCAACCCGGATGAGTGCGTTGCAGTCGGTGCATCCATTCAGGCCGGCGTGCTGACCGGTGAGGTCAATGACGTACTGCTGCTGGATGTCACTCCGCTGAGCCTGTCCATCGAGACACTGGGCGGAATCGCTACCAAGCTGATCGAGAGAAACACCACGATTCCGACAAAGAAGAGTCAGATTTTCTCCACCGCAGCAGACAACCAGACCACAGTAGATATTCACGTACTGCAGGGTGAAAGAGAGATGGCTTCCGACAACATCACACTGGGAAGATTCCAGCTGTCCGGTATTGCACCGGCTCCTCGTGGAATTCCGCAGATTGAGGTTACCTTCGATATCGATGCCAACGGTATCGTTAACGTAAGCGCAAAGGATCTGGGCACCGGTAAGGAACAGAAGATTACAATCACTTCCTCCACCAAGCTGTCCGAGGATGAGATTAACGAGAAGATCAAGGAAGCGGAGAGATACGCTGAGGAAGATAAGAAGCACAAGGAAGAAATCGAGACCAAGAACCAGGCAGAGGGCATGCTTTTCGAAGTCGAAAAGCAGATGAACGAGCTGGGCGACAAGGTAAACGATTCTGAGAAGACCGCAGTGGAAAATGCGAAGAAGGATCTGCAGGAAGCGCTGAACAACAACGCATCCACCGAAGACCTGAAGAGCAAGATGGAAGCGCTGACCAACGCATTCTATCCAATCTCCACCAGAATCTATCAGGAAGCACAGGCTGCACAGGGTGCCGCAGGTCAGGCAGGACCGGACATGGGTGCACAGCAGGCAGCGGGAGATCAGAACTCCGGTGCGGCACATAACGGAAACACAGTAGACGCAGACTACGAAGTAGTTGACGACGATAAATAATCTGTGTATTATAGAAAAGCTGCCGGCGTACTGCCGGCAGCTGTCATTTCATGATAATGACAAATGAAATAGATATATTTTGGAAAGGAACGAAAGATGGCTGAAAAAAGAGATTATTACGAAGTGCTTGGACTTCAAAAGGGCGCATCGGATGATGAAATCAAGAAGGCATTCCGTAAGATGGCCATGAAGTATCATCCGGACCGGAATCCCGACGACAAAGAGGCGGAAGAGAAGTTCAAAGAAGTGAACGAAGCCTATGCGGTTCTGTCGGATCCGGACAAAAAGAGCAAATACGATCGGTTCGGCCATGCCGGAGTGGATCCGAATGCCGGCTTCGGAGGCGGTGCCGGTGGATTCGACGGTTTTGGCGGATTCGATTTCAGTGATATATTCGATATGTTCGGCGGTGGCGGCGGCTTCGGCGGCTTCGGCGGCGGCCGGCGTTCCGCACGGCGTAACGGTCCGATGAAGGGCCGGGATCTGCAGAAGGAGATTACCATTGATTTTACCGAGGCGATCTTCGGCTGTGAGAAGGAAGTGGAACTGACCAAGATGGTACAGTGCAAGACCTGTAACGGAGAAGGCACCGCACCGGGAACCTCCAAGCACACCTGTGATGCCTGCGGCGGAACCGGTCAGGTGACCCAGGTGTCCAACACGCCGTTCGGCCGGATTCAGAACGTGACCACCTGCTCCAAGTGCGGCGGAACCGGTCAGATTATCGATACACCGTGTCCGGATTGCCACGGTGCCGGCGCAGTTCGGAAGAAGGTCAAGATTAAGATCAACATTCCGGCGGGCGTGGACAACGACAGCGTGATTCCGATTCGGGGTCAGGGCGAACCGGGAACCAACGGCGGACCGAGCGGAGACCTGTACATCGTGCTGAACGTACGTCCTCACAGCACCTACAAGAGAAGAGGCGACGACCTGTATCTGGACCTGCCGATTTCCTTCGATCAGGCAGCGCTGGGCGCAAAGGTGAGCGTGCCGGGCTTCAACGAGACCTACAGCTACACCATTCCGGCGGGAACCCAGACCGGATCCAATTTCCGCCTGAAGGGCAAGGGCGTGAAGAACCCTCGCACCGGACGGTACGGAGATCTGTTCGTGAAGGTCATCGTGGAGGTGCCGACAAAACTCAGCTCCAAGGAGAAGAAGGCCATTCAGAAGATGGCGGGCGAATTGTCCGAGAAAGCCTATCCGAAGAAGAGCAAATTCTCCAAGTTGAAATTCTAAATCGCAAATATCGCACAATACATACTGGCAATAGAAAATCCATCGCAGCGAACGCGGTGGATTTTCTGTTTTTTTATCTCCCGGGGTGCTCTTTGGAGTATTGCGGAAAGCCGGGAAGTATAATATAATTTTTGACAACGACGGTATCTGCGGTTATGGAAGGAGGATATATATGGGTATGAAGAAGAAATTGGCACTGGTCCTTTCCCTGCTTCTGACAGTGCTGGTATTTGCCGGCTGCGGAAATAAGGAAGAATCGAAGGTCAAAGAGGCGGCCGACGGATTTATGCAGAGCCTGGAGAGCGGAGCGTTCTCCGATGCGGGAAAGCACTGCACGGAAGATGTGGAGAAGGAATTGGGACTCTCGGATCTGGAGAACCTGTCCAAGGTGTTCTACACATCCAGCGGCCTGTCCAAGAAGGACCTGGGAGATAAAGCCACCAAGAGCATCGATGATTTCACCGAGAAGATGCAGAATAACTTCATCACGAAGTACGAAATCGGAGAGGTGGAACTAAAGGATGACGAGGCGACGGTTCAGGTGAAGACCACTCACGGCTACAATCCGTACAAGCTGGACGACATCAATGTGGACAGCGAAGTGAACAAGATTGCCAACAAGTACATGGAGAAGCACATGGATGAACTGACGAACCTCTATGTATCCAAGGGTCAGAAAGCATTGATGAAGAAGGTGTATTCCGACATCATTCCGGAAATGCTGGATGCGTTCTCCAAGAAGGTGGACGAAACCGGCGAGCTGAAGCAGGAAATCCAGCTGAAGCTGAAAAAACAAGATGACGATTCCTGGAAGATTGTCGGTGCATACGCTTCCGGCGAGGGCTCCTCGGAAAAGAAGGATAAATAGAAATCGTATTTTTTCAACAAAAATCCGCTGCAGAACTTGCGGCGGATTTTCTTTTACTGTACAATAAACTGAAAGTTTATCTTAACGTATTGAAGAACAAGGAAATGTGTTTTTAAAGGGGAAAAAATGAATAAGAAGAATTTGAAAAGTCTGTTGTCATTAATCCTGACGATTGGATTGGCAACACCGGCGGCTGTTTTGGGGAATAGTACAGCCGTCTTTGGTGCGGAAAGCGGATCGGATTCCGAGAAAGCGGTGACCATTTCTTTCGAGAACGGAATTCACTCCGTGGCGGATCCGGCAGATGCCAATCGAAAGATGGTAGTATACTGCATGAACAACCAGATGCTTTGACCGCACGATACCGACAGCCTAGGGGATGTTTCGGTACCGAAATATCTGAACGGTTATTTGAAAGCGTCGGATTTCGACAGCGAGGAAAAATACGAGGAGTGCATGGACCGCCTGGAAAGCGTTCTCTATGCCGGATATCCGTACAATGGAGAATCCATGTACGAAATCGTGAAGGATTCCAAGGACTACGTTCCGACGGAGGAGCAGTTCGATGCGATGCTGGTTCCTTCTGCGGATGTGCTGAAGGCATTCCCGGAACTGAAGGGCCACACTTTCACGCTGGCTTCGCTGAAAGATAAGAGCGGCGAGAATTACCAAGCACTGGTGAAGTTTAACCAGGATGTAATCAAAATGGTCAGCAGCGGAACGGAGTCCGAAAAAGAAACCGGAAAGGCCATCCGGCAGAATCCGTTCTTCAAGGCCGCAAATTCCGTGGTGTCCTGTTCGGATTATGGACTCACGGCGCCGGAGTACTACTCCGCAGTGAACGGCGGAACGCATTTCGTGACGGAAGAGCAGGCGGTGGAAGGCACGCAGCACGCGGTATGGCTGACGCTGAACGACTACGGCATTGAAGGCAATAATTTGACGGCTTCCGCCGCAAATGCACTGGGAAATGTGTTGTACGAGCACGCAAAGAGCGACAAGGTGCTGAAAGCGGAGCCGAAGTCTTCCAACGTTTCCTTTGAAGGAGACACCGTATTCCGGAAAGACGAGACCTCCGGAAAGTGGAAAACCGGCTGGATTAAGCTGTCCGAACCGGACGCTTATGACGGGGAATATTCCCTCCAGATTCCGACGGGAATCGTTCTGGAGAAGAAGACCAAAAACACGGAGACGACGATTCAGAGCGGTGAGGAATTCCGCCTGGTATCCGAAGAGAAGCCTTCCGAAGACGCTTCAATCACCGCATCCGCCAAGGTTCAGTGGCTGCAGGAAATGAATCAGTATCGTCCGGCGCAGGAAGTGACGGTGAACGGAAAGAAGTTCCAGCGCATGATTGGAGCGATGGTGGAAACCGAATCGCTGCAGGCAACCCTGTCCTATTCGGTAAAAGAAGAAGAGAAGGAGCCGCCAACGGACCCGACGGATCCGGCCGGTCCGACCAATCCGGGCGATTCGAGCAATCCGGGTACTACGGAGAATCCGGGCGATTCCGCGGATCAAAACAATCCGGAAAACCCATCGAATCCGACCGACACCGAAAACAAGGGCAGCAAGGAAACGAAGAAAACCACAACTGCAAAGAGAGCCGCCAAAACCACCGTTGAAACCGGAGACGATTTCAATCCGGTGCTGTACGGCGGGGTGGTCCTGTTGGCAATTGCCGGCCTGATCGGCATCGTTCGGTACAGAAAAAAGAATTAAAACGTGAATGCTTGCATTCAAAAAGGATTGCTCCAATGCGTCGGAGCAATCCTTTTTTTGCTTAGTCGTTCTCGATCACGAACCGATATCCGTCGGAATTCTTCTTCAACTTGCATTCCACTTCGCCCATATCGTAGGAGGTGCGGCCGTCCTTCCGGAAAGAGGAGAACATGTCCTTCACCTCTTCGTAGGTGAGCTCCGGATCCATAGCGATGATCAGATCCCGAACCACCACATCCAGGTTTTCATCCTCCAGGTCCTTAGCTTGAACTGCCACCTGCAAGTCATCGTCCTCAGTGGTGAAAGTGACGGTGAGGTCCCTCACCTTGCAGCTGGCGGAACCGTCTTCCTGCGTCAGGTCATCGGACTGAATCGGGTTTTCCGCATCCATGTTGTACTGGTTCAGATAGGATTCCAGCGCGTCGTTATCCAGGCCGGTCACGGCCTGCTTCTGATTGCCGGGATCCTCTTCTTCTTTGGAGCTTCCGCAGGCGGTGACAGACAGGGTCAACGCCGCCAGGAGCAGCATGATCAATAATTTCTTTTTCATCTTCAGTGTTCCTTTCTTTTCTAGAATTCAATATCCAATTCCACCGGGCAGTGGTCGCTGCCGGTGATATCCGTCAGAATCTTCGAGTCCTTAATTCGGTCCTGCAGGGAGTCGGAGACGATAAAATAATCAATCCGCCATCCGGCGTTGTTCTTCCGGGCGTTGAACCGGTAGGACCACCAGGAGTAGATTCCGGCACGGTCGGGATAGAAATACCGGAAGGTGTCGGTAAATCCGGCATCCAGAAGCTCCGTCATTTTACCCCGCTCCTGATCCGAGAAGCCCGCGTTGCCCCGGTTGGATTTCGGATTCTTCAGGTCGATCTCCTCGTGGGCCACGTTCAGATCGCCGCAGTAGATGACCGGGTGCGTCCGATTCAGGTCCAACAGGTAATTCCGCAGGTCATCCTCGAATTCCATGCGGTAGTCGATGCGCTTCAGCTCGCCCTGGGCGTTGGGCACGTAGCAGCACACCAGGTAGAAATCCGGGTATTCCAGCGTGATGAGGCGCCCCTCATCGTCGTGCTTGCCCTGCATGCCGTAGTGCACGGAGAGGGGTTCCCCCAGAGTTTTACGGGCAAAAATAGCGGTGCCGGAGTAGCCCTTCTTTTCCGCGCTGTTGTAATATTCGTAATAGTCTTCCGGGTGGAAGTCCGCCTGTCCCGGCTGCATTTTGGTTTCCTGCAGGCAGACGAAATCCCCATCCGCCTCCCGGAAGAACTCCGAGAAGCCCTTGTTCAGGCAGGCCCGAAAGCCGTTCACATTCCATGAAATCAGTTTCATTCATTCTCCTTTCCGTTTTACAGAAGCGTCTTAATTCGGAAACCGGTGGCGAGGCGGTCTTTGTATTTGCCGATGCCCGTCACGATGGCGTACCCGGTTCCCGCCGACGCATTCTTCACGTAACCCACTTGGTAATCCCTTCCTTCCTGAAGGGTGGTGTTCCCGTCCTTCACAATCAGCTTCGGCTGAATCGGCTTTCCGATGTAATAGAAGCTGTGTTTTTCCAGCTGCACGGTGCAGTCCCGGACAGAGCGCGCACCGGCCGTTCGCCGGCCCCGCGTGGCTTCCCCGTTCGGCCCAAAATACCAGAAGTTCCGGTCCACGGTGCCGGAAATTCCATTCACCTTTTCCTCGAAGGACGCCTGCCAGAATGTATAATCCTGCGGGTAATCCGTGGAGGAATTGTAGTGGGCCAGCCATACCCGGGCAAAACCGGCGATTTTCTTCGGGTTCACCTTGTGCATCAGCAGGTTGTAGTTGGAGTACACGGCGGGCTCGTATCCGGCCTCCCGCACGACTTCGCAGAACGCTTCCGCAATCTCGGTGCCCTTCGCCGCCTTATATTTCTTGCCGCTCATAAATTTCTCCAACCGCCCCTTCGGATACAGCTCGTAGTCCATCACCAGCGGCAAATCGATTTGGTACCCGTCCGCCGCGTTCACCAGTTTCCGGGCCTCCTCCCGGGCCTCTTTCTTCGTGGTAGCTTGGGAGTAAAAATAGACGCCCACCATGAGTCCGGCTTTCCGGGCGCCCTGAATGTTTTCTTTGAATTCCGAATCGGCATGGAGCTTTCCTTTGGAGGAATCCCGGTAGCCTGCACGGATGAAGACGAAATCCACGCCGCTTCTTTTTACCTGATTCCAATTGTTGGACGCGCCGTCGCCTTGAGCGTAGGACACGTCGATGCCGTCGATGACCAGGGCATTGTCAAATTTTGCCGCATGGGTGTATTTTCCCGAACCGATCTGGGTCGGGTGGGAGTAGAGGTGCAGCCCGGTCACCCCGGCAATCAGAAGAACCCCGACGGCGATGAGGGCGAGCTGCCACTTTTGAAATTTCCGGTTATTTTTGCGGGAGGTTCGGCGGCCGGTTTTCTTCCGGGGGGACTTCCGCTTCATGTGCTTTTGTGTATTTTTTTTCCTTGCTGTCATAGATAGATATCCTTTCACTCTGCAAGAAAACAGAGCATTTATATTATAACACACTGAAGTTTTTTGAATGTGAAACATTTGTTAATAGTGAAACTATATGTTATAATCGGATTACAACATGGGACTAAGTTTTTTCTTGTTGAAAGGAGAAGATCAAAATGGTTAATCAAAAGTATTATGGACTGGGAACAGCACCTTCCGGAATCAGAGCGCTCTTCGCTTATGGTCTGGAGCAGGCAAAAATCGTAGGACCGGAGAATGTATTCGACTACTCCCTGGGCAACCCGAGCATTCCTGCTCCGGCAAAGGTTAACGAGACCATCGCTGACCTGGCAAAGAACTATGACTCCATCAAGCTGCACGGATACTCCGTTGCTGCAGGTCACGAAGATGTAAGACAGGCTATCGCAGACAACCTGAACGAGAGATTCGATGTAAACGCAAAGGCTTCTGAGCTGTTCATGACTTGTGGATGCGCTCCGGCACTGGTTTCCGTAGCAAAGGCTCTGACCACTTCCGCAGACGATGAGTTCATCGCAATTGCTCCGTTCTTCCCGGAATATCACGTATTCTTCACTTGCGACGGCGCACAGCTGAAGGTTGTTCCGGCAGACACCGAGCACTTCCAGATTAACTTTGCAGAGCTGGAGAAGATGATCACAAAGAACACCAAGGCGGTTATCGTGAATTCCCCGAATAACCCATCCGGCGTTGTATATACTGAAGAGACCCTGACAAAGATGGCAGCTCTGCTGACCGAGAAGGGTAAGGAATTCGGACACCCAATCTACATCATCGCAGACGAACCGTATCGTGAACTGGTATACGGAGATGTAAAGGTTCCGTTCATCCCAACAATCTATGACAACACCATCGTATGCTACTCTTGGTCCAAGTCTCTGTCCCTGCCGGGCGAGCGTATCGGATACGTTTTCGTTGGCGAGAAGTGTGAGATGTGGGACGAGGTATTCAACTCCGTCGTTGGTGCCGCTCGTGAGATCGGTTCCGTTTGCCCTCCAACCCTGATTCAGAAGGTTATCGGACGCTGCGTTGGCGAGATGCCGAACCTGGAAGCATATGACGAGAACAGACAGCTGCTGTTCAACTCCCTCTCCGAGATGGGATATGAAATGGCAAAACCGGATGGCGCATTCTACATGTTCGTAAAAGCACCGAACGGCGATGCAGTTGCATTCTCCGAGAAGGCAAAGCTGGAGCACAACCTGCTGGTTGTTCCTGGAGACGGATTCGAGTGCCCGGGATACTTCAGACTGTCCTACTGCGTATCCAACGACATGATCAAGAGATCCCTGCCGGCATTCAAGGCAATGATCGAATCTTACAAATAAGATTACATCATCGAATTAGATGCAAAAACTCCTGCAGATTTCTGCAGGAGTTTTTTTATGGATTGCGGCGTCCGGCGCCGCAGCGGGGAAAAAGGAAAACTCCGGCTTCGGGTTTGCGCATCAAAACGGAGAATAAAGGGTTTGCGGGGATGGAAGCGCAAACTCTTCCGGCGCCGCAGAGAGAAATTTGGAAAAACCCGGCGCCCGGTTTGCGCACGAAAACGGAGAACAAAGGGTTTGCGGGGATGGAAGCGCAAACCGAGCCGGCGCCGCAGCGGGAAAAAAGGAAAACTCCGGCTTCGGGTTTGCGCATCAAAACGGAGGATAAAGGGTTTGCGGGGAACCGAGCGCAAACCGCGCCGGCAAGAAAAAAGCCGCCGCCCTCCGTTAGTGAGTGGGGGAAGGCGGCGACGGCATATAAACACTATTCAATTGAGTTGCTCCGGAAACCTGTGACCGGGGCGAATGTTTTTTTGTGGGAAGTTAAGCGATGACTTTTTTGAGGCGGCCGGCAACCAGATATGCCAGGACCATTTTCACCGCATCGCCCGGAAGGAACGGTACGACGCATGCCATCAGCGCGGTCTGGATGTTGCTTCCCGCCTGGAAAATAAACCATGCGCTTCCCAGGGCGTATAGAGCGACCTCGCCGATTACGGTGAACAGGATGTAGTTCCGAACCGGATGGTCGGATTCTTTTGCGGCAAGTCCGGCGAAGAAGGCCAGTGCGATGTAGCCGATCAGGAAGCCGCCGGTGGGGCCGAAGACGATTCCCATGCCGCCGGTAAAGCTGTGAAATACCGGAATGCCGATGGCGCCCAGTGCCAGAAATACCAGCATGGCGATGGCACCATCCCGGGAACCCAGCATGAGGCCTGCCAGAATTACGGCAAAGGTGGCCAGGTTAATCGGAACGGATGTGCCCGGAATCGGAATGGAAATCCAGGAACATACGGCGGTGACGGCGATGAACAGTGCGGACCGGGTCAGCACCTGTGTGCGAGTGATGGTGTTATACATAATAATCTCCTTTTTTCATTGTATCCCGTGTAAGTATTGTCAACTTATTTGCTGCAAAAGTTGACAGATGGAATGATACAACATAATTGCACGCTTGTCAACCTTTAATTTAGAAAGGGTGACGAGCGGGGCGGCGTCGGCGGCCGCGTGCCGAAAATGTCCGGAGACTTGGTGCAAAGGAGACGGAAGAACAAGGTTTTGCGGGGATTCGTGCACCAAGTCCATGGCGGCCGCGCCAAAAAAAGGCAATAAAAAATGGAACGATGGTGAGACAAGTCCATCGTTCCGGCGCACTTAACTGGTACGCGATGTGGGGACGGGTGAGAATTAGTTCTGTGCTTTCAGAGCGTTCAGTCTTGCAGCCATTCTGCTGACTTTTCTGGAAGCGGTCTTCTTGTGGATTGTGTTCTTGGAAGCAGCCTGCATCAGCTCTTTCTCCAGAACAACAAATGCCTTGGTTGCGTCATCAACGTTACCTGCAGCGAGAGCCTTCAGGTAGTTCTTTTCAGCCTGCTTCATGTGACCCTTGATACGAGCGTTGCGAGCAGTCTTCTTGTCGATAACTCTAATTCTTTTCTTTGCGGATTTAATGTTTGCCATTTTGTTTACCCCACTTTTCTCTAAAATAGTATTAATTCGCAACGCCCATTATATATTAGGAATGGCGAAGTTTCAAGGATTTTTTGCAATTTATGGAAATATTTTCTTGTATCATTTTCGGGGCAAATTGCGTATAATATAATATGAAAAAATGTAAGAAGTAATCGGAGGAAAAATGGATTATCTGAAGAATATAAGAAATTTCAGTATTATTGCTCATATCGACCACGGCAAGTCCACTTTGGCGGACCGGCTGATTGAGAAGACGGGTCTGGTGCAGTCCCGGGATATGAAGGAACAGTATCTGGACAACATGGATATTGAACGGGAGCGGGGAATCACCATCAAGCTGCAGACCACCCGCCTCCACTACAAGGCTCAGGATGGGGAAGAGTACATCCTGAACCTGATTGACACGCCGGGACACGTGGACTTCAACTACGAAGTGTCCCGCTCTTTGGCTGCCTGCGACGGCGCCGTGTTGGTGGTGGATGCCACCCAGGGCGTGGAAGCGCAGACTTTGGGAAATGTCTATCTGGCCCTGGACGAGGACCTGGAGATTCTGCCGGTGCTGAACAAAATGGATTTGGACAGCGCCCGCCCGGATGAAGCCAAGGAAGAAATCGAAGATATCATCGGAATCGATGCGGAGGATGCGCCGCTGATTTCGGCGAAGACCGGCATGGGCATCGACGACATGTTGGAGAAGTTGGTGCAGGTAATTCCGCCGCCACAAGGAGATCCAAACGGCCGCCTGAAGGGCCTCATTTTCGACTCCTACTACGACAGCTACAAGGGCGTGGTCATCTACACCCGCATTTTCGACGGCTCGGTAAAAAAAGGAGATTTCGTTCAGCTCATGAATACCGGCAAGAGCTACGAGGTGACGGAAGTCGGCTACTGCATTCCGGGCATGGTTCCGTCCAAAGAGCTGAAGGCCGGCGAAGTAGGATACGTGTGCGCCAGCATCAAGCGGGTGGCAGACGCCCGGGTGGGCGACACCATCACCCACACCGACAAGCCGACGGACAAGCCGCTGAAGGGATACAAGAAAGCCCAGTCCATGGTGTACTGCGGCGTGTACCCGGCCGAAGGCGAGAAATACGAGAACATCAAAGATGCGCTGGAAAAACTCCAGGTGAACGATGCGGCGTTCCAGTTTGAACCGGAGAACTCCGCCGCCCTGGGCTTCGGCTATCGCTGCGGCTTCCTGGGCCTCCTGCACATGGATGTTATCGTGGAGCGGCTGGAACGGGAATTCGGTCTGGACGTCATCACCACCTTGCCGAGCGTAATCTACAAAGTCATCATGGCCGACGGCACGGAGCGGATGATTCAGAACCCGACGAACCTGCCGGATCCGGCGGAAATCAGCCGCATTGAAGAGCCAATCGTAAAAGCAGAAATCATGACGCCGAAGGATTACGTGGGCAGCATTATGACCCTGTGCCAGAGCCGCCGGGGCAACATGACCCACATGGAATACCTGACGGAGACCCGCGTGCTCCTCACCTACGACATTCCGCTGAACGAAGTCATCTACGACTTCTTCGACGCACTGAAATCCCGCACCCGGGGCTACGCCTCCCTGGATTACGAATTCCAGGAATACCGCCCGGCGAAGCTGGTGAAGCTGGACATCCTCCTGAACAAGGAGATCATCGACGCCTTCAGCTCCATCGTGCCGGAAGAGGAAGCCTATGCCAAGGGCCGGAACATCTGCGCAAAGCTGAAGAAAATCATTCCGATGCACCAGTTCGAGGTGCCGATTCAGGCTGCCGTGGGCCGCAAAATCATCGCTCGAGAGACGGTTCGCGCTTACCGGAAGGACGTTATCGCCAAGTGCTACGGCGGCGATATCTCCCGAAAGAAAAAGCTGCTGGAGAAGCAGAAAGAAGGAAAGAAGCGGATGCGCCAGTTCGGTACCGTGGAAGTGCCGCAGGAAGCATTTACGGAGGTGCTCAAGTTTGACGACACCGAATAAGGCGGGAATTTACATCCACATTCCCTTCTGCATAAAAAAATGCAACTACTGTGCATTCCTGTCCGGCCCGGCGGGGCCTGAGGTTCGGCAGGAGTATGTGAATCATCTGATAAAAGAAATCCGTCTTCGGAGCCGAGAGGTTCCGGAGGCGGATACCATCTATTTTGGCGGAGGGACGCCGTCCCTTCTGACGCCGGAGCAGGTTGGAGATATTTTGAATGAAGTCCGAAGAGCCTTTCGGATTACGGAAGGCGCGGAAGTGACGCTGGAGGCCAATCCGGGCACCCTCACGGCGGAAAGCCTGGAAGGCTATCGCAAAACGGGAATCAACCGGCTGTCCATGGGCGTTCAGAGCATGGATGACCGGCGGCTTCGGTACCTGGGGCGAATCCACACGGCGGAAGATGTTCGCCGGGATGTGAAAATGGCCCGGGAAGCCGGATTCCGCAACATTAACTTGGATCTTATTTTTGCCATACCGGGAACCGGCGTCTCCGATGCCTTAGAGGATCTGGAAGCCATCGCCGCCCTGGAGCCGGAACACATTTCCTTCTACAGCCTGCAGCTGGAGGAGGGAACCTCCTTCTTCCGGGATTTCGAAGCGGGGAAACTCCGGGAAGTGCCGGATGAAACGGACCGGGAGATGTATCACCGGGGAATTCAGGCCCTTCGGGAAAAGGACTACCGGCATTACGAGATTTCCAATTTCGCCCGGCCGGGCTGCGAGTCCCGGCACAACTCCAAGTACTGGAACATGGCGGAGTACGTGGGCCTGGGCCTGGGGGCTTCTTCCTATACGGGGCATCGGCGGACAGTGAACGAGACGGATTTGAAGGCCTACTCGGAAACGTTGGACCGGGGCAAACTTGCTTTTGTGGAAGTCCACGAAAACTCGGAAGCGGACGACATATCGGAGGCTGTTTTTACCGGGCTTCGGCGAGAAGAGGGCGTTCGATACCGGGACGTCCTGGGAAGCGAGGCGGCGTTCTGGGAATATTTTCGGGAGGCGCTGCCGGAAGCGAGAGCGTACGAGGCCGGCGGATTTCTGGAGATGGACGACGAGGGATTGAGACTGACGGAACGAGGGATCGATATCAGCAACGGAATCATGGCGCTGTTCGTGTGACGGCGGGTTCCGGGAAAGTGTGAGGTGAAAGATGAAGAAATACATCATGGCGATGGACGAGGGGACGACCAGTGCTCGTTGCGTGATTTACGATAAGCAGGGCAATACCATCAGTTCGGCGCAGCGGGAGTTTCCCCAGTATTTTCCGAAAGAGGGCTGGGTGGAGCACGATGCTACGGAGATTTGGGCGACGCAGATTTCGGTGGCTCAGGAGGCGATGCTGAAGCAGAATTTGAGTTACCGGGATATTGTGGCTTTGGGAATTACCAATCAGCGGGAGACCACGGTGGTGTGGGACAAGGCCACCGGGGAGCCAATCTATAACGCCATCGTGTGGCAGTGCCGGCGGACCTCGGACTATGCGGAGGCGCTGAAGAATCAGGGGCATGAGGAAATGATTCGCCGCAAAACCGGTCTGATCATCGATGCCTATTTCAGCGGGACGAAGATTAAGTGGATTCTGGACCACGTGGATGGCGCTCGGGAGCGGGCGGAGCGAGGGGAACTGCTCTTCGGAACCATCGAAAGCTGGCTGATCTGGAAAATGACCGGCGGCGAGGTGCACGTGACGGATTATTCCAACGCAGCCCGCACCATGCTGTTCAACATTCATACGCTGGATTGGGACGATGAAATCCTGGCGCTTCTGGACATTCCGAAGTGCATGCTGCCGAAACCGGTGGAGTGCTCCGGCCATTACGGGGAGACCATTCCGGAGCTCTTCGGCGGACCGATTCCAATCACCGGAGCGGCGGGAGACCAGCAGGCGGCCTTATTCGGGGAGACCTGTTTTGAAGTGGGGGAGGCGAAGTGCACCTACGGCACCGGCAGCTTCCTTCTTCTGAATACCGGCGACCGCCCGGTGTTCAGCAATTCCGGACTGCTCACCACCATCGCTTGGGGGCTGAACGGCAAAGTCAGCTACGCTTTGGAAGGTTCGGCCTTCGTGTGCGGCGCCGCCATTCAGTGGCTGCGGGATGAGATGAAGTTCATGTCGGATTCTCCGAAGTCGGAGCGGATGGCGCTGAAAGCCGGCGACTCGGAAGGGGTGTATATGGTGCCGGCCTTTACGGGAATCGGCGCCCCGTACTGGGAGCCGGATGCCCGGGGTGCGATTTTCGGAATCACCCGGGGCACGGATCGAAATCAGATTGTCCGCGCGACTTTGGAATCCCTGGCGTACCAGAATGAAGATCTGCTGTCCGCCATGGCAGAGGATCTGGGCCGGCGCATTGTGGCCCTCAAAGTTGACGGCGGCGCCTGCCGGAACAATTTCCTGATGCAATTCCAGGCGGATGTATCCGACACGGAAATCGTTCGGTGCAAATCCATCGAGTCCACGTCCTTGGGTGCGGCGTATCTGGCGGGCCTGGCGGTGGGCTACTACGATTCCACCGACGACATCATCGAGAACAAGGAAGTGGACCGCGTGTTCCGCCCGGAGATGGACGAGGCGAAGCGGGCGGCTCTCCTAAAGGGTTGGCACAAAGCGGTAAAAGCCGCCATCTGGCTGGCAGAGGAATAGAAATACTTAACTGTAAAAGCTATATTAAGAGCCAACTGTAATCCTGCCTGCAATCGAGTACATATTCCACATATACTCTGTTATCTTTTATTTGATATATTACAAGGCAGTACTTGGAAACAGGCATTTTATGATACTTGTTTGGCGGAATATAAGAATCGTTCATAAAAGGAAATCGCTGGGGCATATACTCTAAAGAGCGGATGGCTTTCATAAGTTCATCTCGCTCTTTTGTTGCGGCCAGCTTGTTTACTTGAGCCACGAACCGAATATGCTTTCCCAGCAATCTTTTGGCTTCGTCTGATATAATGACTTCATATTTTAACTCTGCCATAAACTACACCTCTTCGATCAATCCGTCAAGGAATATCTCCAGGTCATCAACGGAACATCCGTTCCTTCCTTCTATTCGGTCTTCTTCAATAGACAGCAACTTTTCCCTCAATGAAATCATTTTCTCGCGCCGGTTGTACGTCTCAATATCCATAACAACCAAATCGCCTTCTCCATTTTTTGTTAAGAAAATCGGTTCTTTTGTTTTGCGGCAAAGTTCGGCAATTTTATTGTAATTCTGCCGAATTGCGGCCGACGGTCGAATCTGCATAATACACCTCCCGTGCAAAATTTTAGAATTGCTTTATTTGCCTACATAATAGCACTTTACTGCTATTATATCAATATTAAACAGCTATTCGCACAATCGATTCGGTCGTGTGTGAAGTTGGCGTGAAGTGTTGTGCATTTCGAGGGTTTTCGATGGGTTTTGCACAACATTTTTTTCGAAATTCCAATTCTCCCAAAAACAAACTCGCCCCAATCGGGATTTCCGGTAGTACCATTCGGAGATTAGGGAAGAGCGGTTGTGCAGATTCCGCCAAAATCTCATCATCTGCATAACTTTTCACGCGAGCTCCTTAATTCCACCGAGCCTTCCTCGGAAGATGTTGTGCAGATTACTCCTTAGGAGGTGGTTTTGCATAACACTTCACACCAACTTCATATTCGGAGGTATAATTCGTACTCACGCATATTGATTAATTAAAATTAGAATCCAATATTCCGAAGCATGAAGAATAAAAATCGCTGACAGAGGCAAGGTGCACGCAAACAACAATCGTTCTATGCAGTGCAAATTAGGGGAAAGACTCTAATATAATATTGTTGACAGTGGGGGGGGTAATTATATAATTAAACTAAAATTATATAATTAGGAGGAGAAAATCAATGCACAAAATTCTTATGATTAACGAGGAAAAAGTTGCCCTGGGGGATGAAAACAACAATTTGGTGACAGTGCCAAGAACGGCCATCAGTTATGAAAACCCTGCGGTGGGAGATTCGGTGGATTTGTTCCAGAATGATGCAGTCTCAATCGTAGTGAAAGCAGAGAATGACAACAAGCATTCATCGAAGAGTTCAGAAAGTACATCTACGCAGACGGAGTTGGCTGTCGCGCAAAATGAATCAGCAAAGCCTGCTGTACCAGTAAACGTAACTGTAAATGCACCACAGACCTCTGCATATGTAGCACAGGAAAAGAAAATTAACAAGCATGTATTTGCCTGGGTGGGAACCTTCCTGTTTGGAGGCATTGGAGTGGATCGTTTTATGCGAGGACAGGTTGGTCTCGGAATACTCAAAATTATCACCGGTGGTGGATTGGGAATCTGGGCCCTCGTGGATTGGATTATTGCTTTAACGAAGGTATACGGAAATGCTTTCAGCGATGACGAAATGGTGACATTCATCAACGGAAAGTATGCAAGATAAGCGATCTGTGCCTAGTGATTATAGGCGAAAAGAGGGGGAAGTAAACGATGTATAAGGTTTTAAAGGTAGATGGAAGCACGATTTATTTGGGCGGTGCAAATAAGGAAATAATTACCGTTGACAAAGATTCCTTTAATTACGAGAATCCGAAGGTTGGAGATGCGGTGCAGTTGTTCAAAAATGACGATTCAGTGATTGCTGTAAAAACAGATTCTGTACCGGAGCAGAACCGAATGCCTGAAGAAATTATGAGAAGTGATGAAAGAGTTCTTGGAACATCTGCGGGAAAAGTGAAAACAGAAAAACATGCAAAACCGCTATATAAGAAACCCTGGTTTATTGTATTGATGGTAATATTGGTGCTCGGGATTATAGGAAGCTCTGTGGGGGGCGATGAAAATGCATCTTCATCATCCTCTAATGAAAAGAACAATGCAACTGAAAAAACGCAGGAAGTAAAGAAAAAAGAAGTTCCTCAAGAGTATAAGAATGCGTTAAACAAGGCTCAATTGTATTCGGATACGATGTATATGTCAAAACAAGGAATTTATGAGCAATTAACATCTGACGCAGGAGAAAACTTCCCGGAGAAGGCCGCCCAATATGCTATTAAACATGTTGAGGCAAACTGGAAAGAAAATGCACTAATAAAGGCGAAAACATATTATGAGGATATGTCAATGTCAAAAGATGCGGTTTACGAACAGTTGGTTTCGGAATATGGCGAACAATTCACTGCTGAACAGGCAAAATATGCGATAGAACATTTGGATTAGAAGATAATTATAATTCAGATTCTAATTATCGCTTTTGAGACGGATAATGACAATTCGCTTACAGTTAAGTTGTGGTGAGGGAAAGTAATGTACAAGATTATCAATATTACTGATGAGCAGATTGCTTTAGGAAATGAAGAACACCAACTGGTTATGGTTCCAACGACTGCGGCAAATTACGAAAACCCAAAAGTGGGGGATGTCGTTGAATTGTTCCGGGGTGAGGATACTTTTATTGTAACAAAAGCAGAACCGGAATACGAAAGTGAAGAAAGCGCGGCCTTAAGTGCAGAGTCATCTCAAAATAAAGAAGTGGTTCCTCTTGAGATGATGCCAAATAGTGCAAAGGCAAAATGGACCTGTTGTTTCTGTGGTGATGCGATTAAAATCATGAAAAGAAAGTACCTGACGAAAGATGGTTTCTTCATTTGCCCTAAATGCGGAGATAGAGTTTGTTCTACGAAGGTAAAAATGTTTACTGGATTGTACACAAAGAAGCAAATTGAGGAAATGGCTCATTCACAAGCTGTATCTGAAGTTGCAGTGTCTGAGATTGATTCGGTAACAAAATATGATGTATTCTCACCTACAATGAATATTCGCGTTGCTGATTTCTTTGAAGAATATGCTTTTCGGGTAGATGAGCAAAACCGACTGTTCTCATGCAAAGCTTTCCGCAAGAACATGTCCGGAGCCGGAAAAGGATTTCTTTCTGCTTTGAAGAGACCCGATGATGATGGAATATATTCTTTTGATAAAATCTTGCAATTTGAACTTTTAGAAGATGGCAAAACCATTGCAGAAGGTGGACTTGGAAGTGCGCTTGCCGGCGGTTTGTTGTTTGGTGGTGTGGGAGCCATGGTAGGAGCCTCTGTAGGAAGTAAAACAATGAGAGGGACGTGCACTACGCTGCAATTGAAGGTGGTGATGAATGATTTAAACACTCCCGTGTTATATCTTGAGTTTATGTCTTTTCCCGGGATTGGGATGTCAAGAGAAACCGGTACATACCGCAAAGCATTGGATTCAGCTCATCGGATTGCATCAATAATTCAAATTATGTTAAATCAATCTCAGGAAGAATGAAACAATATCTCGGGATGCAATTCTTACAGAATTCTACTTTTATGAAATATCTATACAAACAAAACCCCTGCCGCTTCATTCCGAAGCGGCAGGGGTTTCACTATCTACATTATATATCCCGGAAGCCCGGGCGGTTCTTAATGGAAGCCGATTCCGTATGCCAGCGTTCCCAGACGCAGTGCAAACAGGAAGAATGCAACCCACATAACCGGAGCGACGTCCTTTGCCTTCTTGGTGATGACCTTGAGGAGAACCCAAGTGATCATTCCGAACATGATTCCGTTTGCGATGGAATAGGTGAACGGCATCATGATGATGGCCATGAAACCGCCGGCCGTGTCGGCAATGTCTGCCTCGAAGTCCATGTTTTTAACCGAAGTCAGCATCAGAAGACCAACGTATACCAGCGCCGGAGTGGTAGCGAATCCCGGAATCGCCAGGAAAATCGGCGAGAAGAACAGGGAAATCAGGAACAGCACGCCGGTAACCACTGCGGTGAGACCGGTTCTTCCGCCGGCAGCAACACCTGCGGTGGACTCTACGTAACTGGTTACGGTAGAAGTACCGAAGCAAGCACCCAGGATGGTACCGAATGCATCGGAGAGCAGAGCACCTTTCGCGCGAGGCAGGTTTCCGTTCTCGTCCAGCAGGCCGCCCTTGGAAGCTACGCCAATCAGGGTTCCAACGGTATCGAACAGGTCAACGAACAGGAAGGAGAAGACGATTACCGCGAACTCCACGATGTTCTTTCCCACCCATCCGAAATCAAAGGCGAACATGGTCGGCGCCTTCGGGATGAAGGATGCGCCGGAGAGGCTCGGAATCAGGGAGTATACCTCTTTCGCCGGGTCCACGTGATACCAGCCGGTGAGCTGTGCGATGATGCCCATAATCCAAGTGAGAAGGATGCCCCAGAGCACGGCACCCGGAACGTTGTAGTGAACCAGTACGCAGATGATGACGAAACCAATCATCGCCAGAACGAACTGCGGGGTGGATACGGAACCAAGATCTACCAGGGTGGATTCGCTTCCGATTACGACGCCGGCACCCTTGAGACCTACGATGGTAATGAAGAGACCGATTCCGGCGGTGATACCGTACTTCAGGTTGGACGGAACATCGTTAACCAGCTTTTCCCGGAAATTGGTGAGGGACAGCAGGACGAAGATGATACCTTCTACCAGTACTGCGGTAAGTGCGATTTTCCATGGGTCGTTGATTCCCGCCTTTGCCATCGGGATGCACACGGAGAATGCAAAGTATGCGTTCAGACCCATTCCGGAAGCCAGAGCAACCGGGTAGTTGGCAAAGAATGCCATGAACAGTGTGCCGAAGAACGCGGAAACAGCGGTTGCGGTGAATACAGCCGCGGAATCCATTCCGGCTGCGGACAGGATGTTCGGGTTTACCGCCAGGATGTACACCATCGATAGGAAGGTGGTGACGCCGGCGATGACCTCGGTGCGGACATCCGTTCCGTTCTCCTTAAGTTTAAAATACTTTTCCATTAAAAACAGCTCCTTAAAAATAAATATAAAAAACGTAGTGATTTGAGGGGATTCCCTCAAAAAAAGACACGACTATTATAATTGAAAAAAACCTTGCAATCAAGAACTCTTTCCAATATAATATATGAGCGTGTTTCCACACGCCGGCTTTATGCCGCAATATTTTATATTTTGCACATCGTGAGGATGCCGCGGTGCCTTCTTTTATAAAAGAAGGAAGGTTGAAGGCAAAGACGCACGATGGAAGAAACGAAACCGGAGGTATTATAATGTCAGTAGTTTCTATGAAACAGTTACTTGAAGCCGGTGTTCATTTCGGACACCAGACCAGAAGATGGAACCCTAAGATGGCTCCGTACATCTTCACAGAGAGAAATGGAATTTACATCATCGACCTGCAGAAGACCATCAAGATGATCGACGATGCTTATGATTTCATGAGAGAGGTTGGCGCAACCGGTAAGCCGGTACTGTTCGTCGGCACAAAGAAGCAGGCTCAGGCTGCAATCAAGGACGAAGCAAACCGTTGCGGTATGTACTTCGTTAACGAGAGATGGCTGGGCGGAATGCTGACCAACTACAAGACCATCAGCAAGAGAATCGAACGTCTCAACGAGATCAGAGAGATGGAAGAGGATGGCACTATCAACAAGTATGCGAAGAAGGAAATCCTGAAGATCAGAAACGAAGCTGAGAAGCTGGAGAAGTTCCTGGGCGGAATCAAGGACATGAAGGGAATGCCTGGTGCAATCTTCGTTGTTGATCCGAAGAAGGAAAAGATTGCCGTTAAGGAAGCTCGCATTCTGGGAATTCCGGTTGTTGGTATCGTAGACACCAACTGCGATCCGGACGATGTAGACTACATCATCCCGGCAAACGATGACGCGATCAGAGCGGTTAAGCTGATCACATCGGTAATGGCAGATGCTATCGTAGAAGCTAAGCAGGGCGAGAGCTTTGACGAAGGCGTTGCAGAAGAGACAGCAGAAGAAGTTGCTGAGGAAGCTGCAGACGAAGAATAATTAACCGACAGGTGGCGGCTTCTTCAGATGTTATCCGGGGGAGCCGCATTTTTCAAATTGCATATTTATAACAGGAGGACAAAGACATGGCTGTAACAGCTGCACTCGTAAAAGAACTGCGTGAGCGTACCGGCGCAGGAATGATGGACTGCAAGAAGGCACTGGTTGAAACAGACGGTGATATTGAAAAGGCAATCGATTACCTGAGAGAAAAGGGAATCATGAAGGCTCAGAAGAAGGCCGGCAGAATCGCTGCAGAAGGTCTGGTAAGAGTTGCTTTCGGTGAAGGAAACAAGACCGCTTCCATCGTTGAAGTAAACTCCGAGACCGACTTCGTTGCAAAGAACGAAGAGTTCATCGAGTTCGTTGAGGACCTGGCAAAGGAAGTTCTGGTAAAGGGAAATATGCCGATGGAGCAGTTCATGGCAGAGCCTTTCGCAGAAGGTACCGTACAGGAAACTCTGACCGCAAAGGTTGCTAAGATCGGTGAGAACCTGAGCATCAGAAGATTCGCAAAGGTTGAGGAAGACGGCGTGGTATACGTTGGTTACACTCACGGCGGCGGAAGAATCGGCGTAATCGTTGGTATCAAGACCGACGCTGCTGCAGACGAAATCGCTGCTGTAGGTAAGGACGTTGCAATGCAGGTTGCTTCCATGAATCCGAAGTTCGTCAACGAAGACGGCGTTGATCCGGAATATCTGGAGAACGAGAAGAAGATCCTGACCGAGCAGGTTCTGAACGAAGGAAAGAAGCCGGAAATGGTAGAGAGAATTGTTGCCGGAAAGATCAAGAAGGAACTGAAGGAAGTATGCCTTCTGGACCAGCCGTTCGTAAAGGATGGCGATGTTTCCGTACAGCAGTACGTTGCTAATGCGGCTAAGGAAATCGGCAAGGATATGGAAGTTGTTTCCATGATCCGTTACGAAGTTGGTGAAGGAATCGAGAAGAAGGAAGATGACTTCGCTGCAGAAGTAGCTGCCCAGGTTGCCGGCAACTAATCGGAACAGAAGAGAAAATGAAGGCCGGGTGCAATGCATCCGGCCTTTTGTCCTTTTATATCGTGAGGGACAGCAGAGGGGAGAAAAAAGATGGATAAAGTATTATTGCTGAACGGCAGCCCGCATCAGTTCGGATGCACTCACACGGCACTGCGTGAAGTGTCCGATGCCATTGAGGATTCGGGGCTGCAGACAGAAATTCTTCATGTGGGCGCAGTCAACATCCCGGGCTGCAAAGCCTGCGGATATTGCAGCCGAACCGGCCGCTGCATCATGGACGGAGATCCGGTGAATACGGTAATCGAGAAGCTGCGGGACTGCTCCGGCCTGGTGGTAGGTTCTCCGGTGTATTACGGAGGTCCTTCCGGGGCGATTGTGTCCCTCTTGGAACGGGTGTTTTACGCATGCGATTCCGCTTACCTAAAAGGAAAACCGGCGGCCGCCATCGCATCCTGCCGGCGTTCCGGCACAACGGCCACCTTCGACCGGCTGAATAAATTTTTTACCATATCTCAAATGCCTGTCGTATCCTCCCAGTATTGGAACGGCGTTCACGGAAACAATCCGGACGAAGTGCTCCACGACCTGGAGGGGATGCAGACCATGCGGACCCTGGGCCGGAATATGGCGTGGATGATTAAGTGTTTTGAAGCGGGAAGAGCCGTCGGCATCGAATTCCCGGAACCGGAAAAACCCATCGCAACTAATTTTATCCGCTAGAAACCAAAGCCGGCGCGGTGTCCCTCGGAGTGCGAAGGATGCCGTAGAGCGGCGCGGGTCGGTTGAAATGGGCGGTTGAAAATGGTAATATTACAGATATTAAAAGTTGGAAGGAAGTAAAACATGAGATCATTGATGATGCTTGTAAGCCTGCTGGTAGTGGGCGTCGGAACATTCTGCATCGCAAACGCCAGCGTGCCGTTTGTGGGAGTTGCTTTTATCGTTGGCATGGCGATTCTCCTGATGGGCATCTGCGAGCTGGTGGTGAACAGAGTGACCAATATGAGTTCCTATGAATCGAAGAAGGAAGTGAATGTAGAAGGATTTACTTCCGTGATTTTGGGCTGCGTATTTCTGTCCGGACAGGTGACGGAGGACGTGGCAATCACGGCAGTATTCGCCCTGTGGATGACCCTGGAAGGGCTTAAGGCCGTTTCATCGGTAAACTTCAACTTCCGGACGCAGTCGCCACTGGACCGCTTTACGGAGGCCCTGGGCATCGTGATGACCCTGTTCGGCGTATACATGTTCTACAATATGATGCTTCTGGATTTCAAAATCCTGACCCTGGTGGGCACCGCCCTGTTCCTGCTGGGCATGTGTCGCTTCCGGATTGCACTCTCCATCGAGTACCGGACCCCGGATATGCTGACGGGAAACAAGGAGCGCTTGGCGGATGCAAAACGCGACGAGAAGCGGGCGATGCAGAAAGCGAAGGAAGGTATTCGGGAGACCAAGGAAGCCAGAGAACGAATCGCAAAGGTCAAGAAAGCCATCGAGAAGGAAGAATCCATGATGCGCCTGGCCGAACGCCGCCGCTCCAAAGATCCGGAGAAGAAGTAGCCGGTAAAAACAAATACGAAATGCACAGACGTCCGGCCGATGCCGGGCGTTTTTGTATGACGAGGTGTGCGCAGCGGAAAGATGTTCGCCTCCCGGGGAAAAAACCGTATGCCAGCCAATTCGAGGGTTATAAACGAAAAAATGAAATTCATGTAAAAAAGTTGTAAAAAAGTTGTTGACAAGTGCATGCAACGCGAGTATAATCTTATCTTGTCGTCACC
>JAERMT010000368.1_pt1 | contig 27383 bp, 11 predicted proteins | sample 9267081 | NCBI WGS metagenome assembly JAERMT01 (sample SAMN17071939, study PRJNA684904) | human gut metagenome | isolation source: diarrhea sample from child under the age of five | host: Homo sapiens | place: South Africa: Mafikeng, Mafikeng Provincial Hospital | collected 2019-09
CGGGCATAAAAAAAAGACCTAACTTCCATGTCGCTTGTCAAGTTTATCACACATGACATGCTTAAGTCAAGTCTTTTCTTATATTTATGCCTATAAATTATCGCATATTTTTGGCATTAAGACTCATATTAAGACAATCTGGAAAATCTCACCAGAGCGTTCCGATATGCACCCAGCGCCCATGCAATGAAAATCACTGCAGCGAGCGCTGTTAAAAATAGAATCTTCTTTCGCCTTTTCTTGTTATCCGGCCTTTTCACTGTTGTCCGCCCCCGCGCTCTACTTTTAACGGAATATTTTTTTGTTCATTCCGTCCTCATCAACAGAATGTGTTTGTTCCATTATATAAGTATTGCGCGGGGATGTCAAACATATCGGGCCCGTCTCAAACCGATTAATTATCTAACCTGTTATCGTCTGTTCTGCAAATAACAACCTCTGTCATTATTTGCTGTTTTTTCTTTTCTTCTTATAATAGATTCCGCCTGCGATAGCAAGAGCTGCAATTACAAGAACTGCTGCATAAGCACCGATCGGGGTGTTATCGCCGGTCTTGACTGCTACCTTTCCACTGAGTGCAGCACTGTAAGAAGCAGGTGTTGAACCACCACCTCCAGATGTTCCCGGAGTTGTGGAACCGCCCGGTACAACCTTATTGACGATCTTCAGAAGACCATTGTTATAGCTGTACTCAATTTCTCCATCTACGGAGAAGTTATAATCATCATCAACTTCGATTGTTACACTTCCCGCACCTGTATAGCCTGTCGGAGCCTGAACTTCTGTCAGAGTGTAAGTACCCGGCTCAAGCTCTAACTCATGAGCACTTGCCTCAGACGTCCACTCATCCACTACCGTTCCTTCTTCATCTGTCAGTCTGAAGCTTGCACCTGCAAGACCAACGCCATTTCCATCCGTCTTCTGCACACGAAGCTTACCGTCTGTTTCTTCCGGAATCTTATTTACAAGATTAATATTACCTGTCAGATTCTCCTTACTCAGAGCAACTGTACCTTCACCTGTTACTTCATATTCAAAGACATCAAGGTCAAGAATATTTCCATCTGCATCTGTTTCCAGAATGTAGTAGTTGATCGGTTCTGTACCATCTTCTCCTCCAAGAGGAACCTCAACAGTAACTGTGTCATTCTGTACCAGCGTTACTACCGTGAACAGGTTATAAACACCATCATCACCCTTTGTAAAGATACCTGCATAAAATGTATCGTCCGTAGTTGTCTGTGTGGTGCCTTTCAGTACCTGTTTGTTAATGTTGATCTCGCCCTTATAGGAATAACCTGTAGGAATATCAAAGAATACATTCTCCAGGTTTACAGCACCTTCCTTAGGACCAGCTTTCAGATCCAGTTTCACGGTGTTGGAACCGCCATCAACTGTACACATAAACTGTGATCCATTGTGCATACCCTGCTGATCAAGATTAATCACATTGCCGTTTGCATCTGTCTCATATACATAATAAGTACCCTGTGCCAGATCACTGAATGTCACACTTCCTGCGGAAGCATTTACCAGATGAATGGCCTGTGGAAGAGCTCCCTTGTATGGATACTTACCTGCTGCATCTGTAAACAGATTTACATAGAAGGTATCATCCTGAGCGATCAGGTCTGTGAAATCACCGCCATTTGCGTAAGTAACTTTCTTGGTTACTGTGATCTGACCGGAACCAGATGCCTGGTAGTCAACCATAGTAACTTCGATTACGTCCTTGTCTTCCATCTTGAATGTCTGATCCGGAGCTACTGTGTAACCGGACGGAGCTGAAACTTCACTTAATGTGTAGGTCTCACCTACTGTGAGGAGACCTGTGATCTCATGAGCTTTGCCATCAGATGTCCACTTGTCAAGTTCCTTACCGGTGGAGTCTTTCACTACGAGCTGTGCACCGCTGAGTGCTTTGCCGCTCTCGTCAGTCTTGAGGATGCTTACTTTGGTCGGAGCATCCTTCATTACAACCTTGGTTGTCTTTCCTGTCTTATCAACAGTAAATTCAATATCTTTAGCTGTTCTGTATCCTGCCGGAGCACTTACTTCATGAAGAATGTAAGTTACATCTGCAACAAGTGCTGCTGTAACTGCATGAGTCTTACCATCAGATGTCCATTCTTCCATTACCTTGCCATTCTTGTTCAGGATCTGAAGTTTCGCACCTGCGATCTCTTTCTCGCCTGTCAGGTCTGTCTTGCTTACTGTTACGCTTGTTTGTGCATCTTTCATTACAACTTTCGTTGTAGAACCATCTTTGTTTACTGTGAACTTCACATCGTCTGCAATCGCATATCCATCCGGAGCTTCGATCTCACGAAGAATGTAAGATTCACCTGCTTTCAGTTTCTTAGTTACTTTATATTCCTCATTTGTAGAAGTCCAGGATTCCAGAACTGTCTTACCATCGCTGGACAGAATCTGTAATTTCGCTCCAGGAAGCTCCTTGGTACCTGCCAGGTCTGTCTTGGAAACTACTACTACATTCTTTGCATCGTGCATGGTTACTAACTGCTCATTGCCTTCGATGGAATCTACATGAACTGTAAACTCAACATCCTTTGCATATGCATAACCGTCCGGTGCTGTCTTCTCGTGAAGAATATAGGTGTTACCTGCAACAAGTGGTTGCTTGCAGTCTTTTTCTGTAATGATTACAGGTTTGCCTGTAGTTTTCCACTCTGCAATCACGCTGTTATCTGCTTTATCCAGAATCTGAAGGACTGCTCCCGGAAGTTCATCTGTATCGGTGATATCCTTCTTGCTTACCTTAATCTGAAGTTTGGCATCTCGCATTACTACTGATGTCTCAGTCTTATCGTTAATAACGATTTCACCTTTCTTATTCAGAGTAAAGTTAATGTCTGCTGCCTTTGCATATCCTGTCGGTGGTGTAACTTCCTGAAGAGTATATGTCTCACCAACATTGAATACACCTGTTACTGTTGTGTCTTCACCAGCTTTAGTTGTCCATTTTTCAACAACTACCTTACCGTCTTTGTCGATAACTCTAAGTTCTGCACCACCGATAGAATCTGTACCGGTGATTGCTTTCTTGCTGATAGTTACTTTAGTCTGTGCATCTTTCATTACAACACTGATTAATTTTGTTGTTGAATCAAGATCAATCTTTTGTCTTTCTGCAATAGTGTAACCAGCCGGTGCATTCACTTCCTCAAGATAATAGGTTTTATCTGCTGAAAGTTTTGCCTCGACTGTATGTGCCGTTTCTCCTGATGTCCAAGTTTCTACAACATAACCTTCAGCGTTTTTATCCTTAGAAGAATCAACAATCTGAAGTTTTGCTCCAGCCAGAGGTGTTACTCCATCTTCCTTAGTCTTAAGAACTGTAACTGTCTGCGGTTCATCAATCATATTAATTAAAGAACCTGCTATTGTATCAGCCTTTCCTTCATAAACTACTTTGCCGTCTTTAGTAACTGTAAATGCAATATCTGCTGCCTGCACATATCCCGCCGGAACACTAGCTTCATGAAGCGTATATGTTTCACCAGCTACAATCTTGTTATCTTTATCAATAACAACATGTGGCGTAGTTTCAGATACCCATTCTTCAATTACTTCATCACCCTTCTTAATCTGAAGTTTTGCTCCAGGAATATTAGTATAAACACCCTCTTCTCCTGCAACAACTTTGGCAATCTGGATATTGTGTCTGCCATCATACATAGCAACACTCTGTACATGATTTACAACTGATTCGTCTTTATCACCTTTTACAGTGAATCGCACATCTGCTGCATATCCATAACCGCTAGGCGCTTCTACTTCTTTTAATACATATTCATCATCAATAATCAGCTTCTCAAAGACTTTTGGTTCTTTTCCTGAAGTCCATTCTTCAACAAGTTCTTCCTTCTTCTGATTTGTATCTGAATCAATTTCATCGGTGACATGATAAAGTGCAAGTTTCGCATTTTCAAGCTCATTTTCTCCAGTAACATCTTTCTTACTGATAGAAACTTTGACCGGATAGTCAATCATAGTAATCTCTTTATTGTCGATTGTTTCTGAACCTTCAGTAGTCTTAACTTTTACTTCACCGTTTTCGGTTATTTCAAATACAATATCATCTGCCTGATAATATCCGGCTGGTGCAGACAGTTCTTTAAGTACATAACTACCTGCTGCAAGATTAGTAATAGTCTTAGTCTTTCCGTCAGATATCCAGAAATCTTTTCCGTCATCAACCTTAACTATAGTTCCATCCGGTTTCGTAATCTGTAATTTTGCACCCGCAAGTCCTTCTTCACTACTTCCAGTGATAGTTTTCTTGGAGACTTTAAACTCTGTAGCACCATCATACATATATACGGACTGTACTTTACCATCAGAATTGATTGTAAACTCAACGTCCTTTGTAATTGTGTAGCCATCCGGTGCTGCTGTTTCTACCAACGCACACTTCGTTCCAGGAACAAGTTGTGGATATTTATCGCTGGTTATTACATACGGTGTTTTTCCAGATGTCCAACGTACAAGAGGTTCTGATCCTCTCTTATTGTTATCATCATAGATATACAATTCCATTTTAGCGCCTTCAAGTTCCTGAGAACCAGTTGCATCCATCTTATGGAATTCAATAGTAGAAAGAATATTAGTCGCCGTATAAATATTATTTTCGCCAGTAATAACAGCAGTATATCCAGCTGGTACATTAAGCTCTTTTACAGCATAAATAATATCTTTTCCATTTTCCTGTTTCTGAAGGCCTTCCCATGAAGTCTGCCATAAATGAATAGAAGAGGAACCTTTAATTGTTTTTTTGGTGCCTTCTACATCTACTGGTTTACCATACTTTTCACCATCCCAAACCTGTTTTGTCAACTGGAAGGTTGCTTCTTCCGGTCTGTTAGCATTATTGTTATCATACCAATATTTGTAAATAAGAACCTTTGTTGTATCTGTCTCACGTTCATTAGTTACTGTACATATCGTCCATGCCTTTTCTTTAGGATTAACAATATTTTGCCCATCTGTATACTGATAAGAGACTTCATATGTTCCTTCAGCAAATGAAGTAGTTTCTTTTACCTTATAAACTATACGGTTATCTTTTCCGGCATTTTCCTCTGTATGAGCACTATATACATCCAAATCGCCAGATGTCCATGCCCATTCATTACCAGCATTCAATTTAATATCTGCGATTTTATTGCCATCTGCTGTAAGTTCCAGATTGATTTCTTTTGGACGATGTTTATCATTTTCACCCTCGTCAATCCAGTTCTTTACAACTGTAAGCTTCGTTTTATCTGTTTCATGTGTATTGGTAAATGCAAATGTTGTAACAGTTCCTTCTGATGTTTCCTTTATATCTGCTTGATATTTATCTTTTACATCATCCGGCATATTTTCTGTTACCTGATACTTAATTTCTTTACCGTTCTCATACTTGTAAAGTTTAGCCCATTCATGTGACCACTCATTGTTTGCATTAAGCTTCACATTAGCTTCAGTATCTGAATCAGGGAATTCTGTTACTGGTTCAAACTCACTTGCTCCATCCCCATTAGTTACAACTTTATTTAATGTTACAGGCAAATTCTCCGGGCGATAATTATCACGGTTATTGTCATCTACCCAAGTCTTGTTTACTTTCACAGAAACAAGCGCTGGCTTATGAGTATTAGTAACAGTTATTATTCCATTTGTATCACTTACAGCAGAACTATATGTTGGATCTTCATATTTCTGAGCATCAGTTGTACCCGTTTTGTATTTTACAGTTTCTACAACTGTATACTCTTGAAGTTTGCCATTTTTATATTTCGGCAAGTTTGACCAATTAATATCATTAATCTCATAATTATTAGGCTCAAGATCTTCGGTTTTATAATGCCTACGCGCACCATTTACAGATTCCCAACTATCTTTACTTCCAGCATTTCGTACCATTAATTCAAAATCAATTGAAGAAATATACTTTCGAAGATCATCTCTGTTCCGATCATCATCCCATACTTTCTTTGCGGTAACAGAAATTTTTTCTGAACCATAAGTATTCTTAATGACAATCGTTGCTACTGAGTCTTTTTCTCCAGTAACATATGAATTTTCTAATGGCTGCTCATTATAAGTCTGTGTATATCGTCTTGTCTCGCCATTTGCATATTCAATAGTTTCCTCAACCCTATATCGAATTAATTGACCATTTGCATATTTAGGCAAATCAGACCATATTTTCCACTCGCTCTTTGTGTAGTCCTTTTGAGGAACTTCATAATCTTCTATTCCATCAACTTTTGTATACCCTCCGGCATATGGTGTCTCAAGTTTCCATAAACTAAGAGTAATTTTATTAATCTTCTTTCTAAGACCGTCAGTATCTTCACCGTCATCCCATGTTTTTGTTGCTTTCACAGAGATTTTTTCAGGTACATAGCTGTTAGTAATTGTAAAGCTTCCATCCTCATTTGGAACAGTCTTTGATGTATATTTAGAAATATCTCCACCTGTTGCAGATGTCTCTAATACCTGATAATCAATTTTCTTATTTTTAAGACTATCAGCTACTTTGAATTGATCCGTTTCCAAATATCCCCATTTAGGTTCAAGGTTGGACCATGAAACTTTCCAACCATTACCTGAGTTAGCAGTTGAAGATGATACTTTCTTATACACTTTCCCGTTTAAATATTTATCATTATTCTCTACCGATTTTTTATCAGTAATATACTCTCCGTTTCCATTCAGTTTAGGTCTGTATAATGTAAGTTCTATTGAACTCGGACGCTTTCCATCCTGGTTATTGTTATCATGCCACACCTTTTCTGCAGATACGGAAGTTGTTTCTGTATAAGTATTCTTTACTGTCCATGTGGTTCCGTCTTTATCCAAACTATACGTAGTTCTCCACTTTTCTGCTTCCGATAATGGAGCTTCTTCTACAGAATAATAAACTTTTTTCTTGTTGTAATACTTCTTAAGTCCAGTCCATGAACCCTGCCATTCTTCACTTTCTGTAAGCTTGATTTTAGCACTTTGTCCTGACGGCAATAGAGACTGAATATCAATAGAAGGGCCCTTTTCGTTTTCAACATTAGCTTTTAAAGTAACTTCTACCGCACTCTTCTTAGCACTTGTATCCCCTTTAGTATCCCACTCCTTTTTTACATTTATCTGAGTAACTTCAGGGATGTATTTATTTGTAAATATCCATTCTGTCTTATCAGAATTTGTTTTTGGTGACTTCTTTGTAAGAACATATGGATTTTCAGTTGTTGTACTAGCACCCTCTTTCAAAACATCAAAAGTTTTATTGTTTCCATATGTTACCTGTAATTCCTCAACACTATAAGTATATTTATATGACTGATTATCAACTTTTTTATACTCTGGTAAGTCTTTCCATGTATGAGTCCATCCATTGTTATCAGATAATTCACAAAGTTTGCTTACATTTTCATCAGTAGTGCCATCATACTCAGCTACTAACTTCACCGTTACTTTAACTGGACGTTTTCCATCACGGTTTTCATCATCATCCCAGTTTTTCTTAACTGTAATAGATTTTACTCCTGGCTTATAAGTATTAGTTAACGTCCATTCATTTCCATTTCTTTGTGGTGAACTTGAAGTGTATTTACTTTCTTGAACTGGCACCCAAGTGCCTGTTTTTAACAGTACCTCAGTTTCAACTACCTGATAATCAATTTGTTCATATTGATTATTGCTGTTTTTCTTGTATTGTGGCAACTTAGTCCAAGTGCTACTCCATTTACTGTTGTCATTACCTACTTTGTCACTTATAGAAAGTATTTTCTCAGCAGATTCTGTTGTTGATTCAGAGTACCAAGTATCTTCAGAGGTAATATCTTTATAACTACTTTCGCCATTTGTCTTCCACTGAAGTTTTACCTTTACTTTTTCTGGACGCAAGCCATCCTGATTTTCTCCATCATTCCATACTTTGTTTACCGTTATATCTGTAACTTTTTTATTTGTTACAGTTATAGTGCCATTTACATTAGGATCTATATAACCCTGTGCGGAATTACCAATAGTAAATTCTTTTACTTTGATTTTTTCTCCTTCAGGAATTTGTGTATATCCGGCTGGCGCTTTTGTTTCATATAAAATGTACGTCTCTCCAACTGCAATGCTATAGTCGTTACCGTCTTTTTTTAATAAGACTTGATTTGCGCCCTTTAAATCAGCACTATTTTCAACTTGTCCAAAGACAATTCCTCCATGGGTTGTCTCTCCGCTTCCTAACAGAATTTCTCTGTCATTAGTTTTCAGATATAGTTCAAACTCCGCTCCAGATAATTTTATATTGTTATTACCTTCGTCTACTTTGTCAACCTTAATTGCATAAAGGCTACCGCCAATTCCAGCAGATCCACTAGAATCAATATCTACAGTTTCTTGAGTTTTTGACACATAGTCTTTTCCGTCAAATGTAATTTGGGCATTATTAGAATAACTTGTACTGGTTTCTGTCGAACTATTCTTAGTTATAAGTGCCTGATAAGATATCTTATATGTATTCTTTCCTGCATTTGGAATTGTAATAGTAAGAATCTTATCATTATAAGTATATCCTATTGAATTCGTAATATCTGTTTCTGTATTATCATCATTGACTCTTACAACTTTTAATGACTCTGTCTGAATCGCCACATTTGCAGAGGATGTATCTACAATCGTATAATCTCCTGTATAATTATTAGTAATGCTATTCACACTCTTTCCAGATACTGTCATTGTATAAGTTGCAAGATATTTATTATCTTTTACAGGCGGATCTGTCATACCTTTTTCAATAATCGGTACAGATGTATCAACTTCATCAGAAGGTTCTCCAATTACCAAATCTCCAAGTTTAATCGTCGCATTATTTATGAATTTAGTATCCGATGTACCTGGTAAAATTTTTGTATAATATTTTAAATACGCATTTTTAGTCTGTCCATTCAAACCATAAATTGTAAATACATAACAATGATCTGACCCATTCCTTGTAGGTATAACTACAGTCCCTTGAATTGTTCTACCACTATCATCCACAATCATTGGTGCATTTGAGGAAAAATCAAATGATTGATTGTCTGAAATAGTATCTACAACTGTTAATAATCCATCTAATCCCTGATGACTTAAGTCTATTCCAATTTTCCATTCAATAGTTGAAGAATCTATACGTGTTCCCTTTTTAGTATTCACATAAACTTTTGATGACGTCTTTGGAACAACAGAAACTTCGGTTTTTCCATTTGCAGTTAATTTAGCAGTATTTCCAATTTCTTTATTAACTGCATCAACTATCGTTTCATAGGATATAATTATAGTTGCAGGACCAGTTAATGTAGATTCAGCAGTCTCAGCCTTGTCAGTAAAATATAACTGAAATGATTTATCACTTTTCCTCTGTACAAAATACTTTCCATCATAACCGGAAATTTTCACAGATTCATTGTTAAATATGTCTGGCAGTTTATGATTACCTTGAAGCTCATCATAAAACACAACATTTTTTAATGTTCCTTCCGGTACTGTAATAGTACTTTCCCATTTAGCATAAACCTTTCCGTCTTTTTGATAAGAACCTTTATAAGCCTTACTTACATTCCCATCACCTGTTCCACTTCCAGTTCCATTATATGAACCCGTATCATTAAACTCTTGACCACCTTTTGTAACCGTTGCACCATTCCTTAACGTTTCACCCTCTGGAATGTTATTCGCAATCAAAGTAGAATATACAAAACGATATTCATAGTTTCCACCTTCATTAATTGTATAACTCCAAGACCGATTGTTATCTGCTAAAACTGTGTTCCAATCTACATCTACACTATCACCTACTTGAGAGAGACTTCCATCTGCATTCTTCTCATATTTATACCGCTTAATAGACGATGAAGTATCATAACTCATGTATTCAGATTCCAATAAGTCTTTTACTATAAGACCATTAGCATCCTGTGTTCCGCCCTCATTAACGCGAATAGTCCACTCGACTTTACCATCTTTAAGTTCACCATCATCTTTTTCTACCCAAAAATGGCTATATGACGGCTTAGCTGTATCTGAAACTTCTTTATTTCCACCATAATTAACCGTTGCAGTATTTCCTAAATCTGTAATTACACCATTTGTAGCAAGTGCACTATCCGTAATTTTAGCTTTATATGTAACTTTATACTCTTTATATGCTTGTCCAGCCGCAGGTCCAGTCAAGCTATTAGCTGTTAGAACAAATTTATTAGCTTCTTTCTTAGTTACTGTAAAACTACTTTCGGGAGAAATCTCTATGGAATCTTCAATTAAATTTAAATTTTTTCCCATAGTATCTGTCAAAGTAACTTCTCCCCTTATATCTCCATAAACTAATACAGAAATAGTATAGTTAAAACATTTATTTTCTTTATCATAAGAAGAAACTTCCTTGGATACTGTCAATTCAGCATTGTTGAAATATACCTGTTTGGTTATAGTATTTGTCAGTTTAATTTCTATAGGTTCAGTAGTTGATTGGATATCCTTAGAGAAACTTCCAGCAAATTTAAAATAGCCTTCACAGTTTGGATATTTTTTTACATAATCTGCATTCAAGTAGAGTGTTACTAAACCATTATTATCTATATTATAAAGTCCACCATTTCCATAAACAGCTTCATGATCCTTATTAGCTAATGCTATAGTTCCAGTTTCTGAACGGAAACCAGTGATTTTATCAGATGGTATCTGAAAAGTAACTTTTGTATATTTCTTTCCTTCCTCAGTAGGAAACTGTTGATCGGTATTAGCAACTTCTTTAAAAAAGACTTCCATTTCAAAACTTCCGCCTTTTTCAAGCTTGTCATTAGAATCATATTTTTTGTTATATTGACCATTTTCATCTTTTGTATAAATTTCAAAATTGCTAATATAATTATCTAATGTTCCACCATTAGAACACTCTGAATCCGATGGAATTTCATTATTTTCACTTATAGCTATCTGTTGATTTTCTTCAGTATCTGCATCATTTGCCTGTGCCTTAGGAGCTTTAGCCTTTTTTATCTTAAGGCGATCCTTACTCTGTCCCAACAATTTGTTCTGCTCATCAAGTTTTGCCTGTTTGTCATCATCAACTGCCTGAGTAGGTTCCGGTGTTGGTGTTGCTTCCGGGACCTCTGTCACTTCCGGTGTCGGTGTCGCTTCCGGGACTTCTGCTACTTCCGGTGTCGGTGTCGCTTCCGGGACTTCTGCTACTTCCGGTGTCGGTGTTACTTCCGGTGCTTCTGTCACTTCCGGTGTAGTCTCCTCCGGTTTAACTTCCGGTTTTTCCTCCGGTTCAGTCTGTGGTGGGGCAACTTCCGGTGCAGGTTCCACCGGTGCCTGTGTAGGCACAAGAATCTCCGTATTCTCCCATGTATAGCTGCAGGATGTTCCATCCACATACCATGCATTTACTACGCCATCCAAATTCTCCGGGATGATCTGGGCTGCGAACTGGTAGGTAACAGTTTCACCTGCGCCGATTGTCTGGTCAGTCCACATAACAATCTGATCATAGCCGTCGGCACTTCCATCCGGAAGGTCAGCTGTGTTGTTGCTGTCTACCGCATAGGCACCTGCACCTGCTGTTTCGGTTCCGTATCCGTTTACCCAACTCAGCTGTGCAGAATTAAGCAGTGCTTTAACGCTTACACCTGTTGCAGGGTTCTCAGCGTCATTATTTGTAATCTGAGCGGTCATCTGCACGAAGTTACAGCTCACTCCGCTGACGTCTGCCTGGAATACGCTCTGTGTAATCTTTGCAGATACATCTGCATTGGAAGTCTTTGCTTCGGTTGTTGCGCCGCTTGTCTCAGGACTTCCGATGTCTACGCTGTCGTTCCCATTATCTGTCGATTCCTGGGGCTGCGTCTTGTACTCCTCTCCGTTTGCTCTTGTTTCGACCTGGCTCTGGTCCGGCTGCTGCTGTTCTGTCTGTGTCTGGCCGCCGGCAAGTCGCTGTTCGATCTGCTCGTTTGTGACATCCGCAAATACCATGACTGACTGTGCATTCTGAAGCATCATAACTATAGTCAGCATCATAGCAAGTATTTTGCGCCACTTCTTGGTTTTGTCCATAACTATTCCTCCTTTTCAACTTTAACCTTTCCTTAATTTATATTTTAGAATTTCAGTAATATGCCTTTTATTTCATTCCTCTGTCCGGTGAATTATTTTTTACTTTCATACGTCATATCACTCCTCCCCTGCTCTCCTGCGGAAGTTCATAATTAACAGATACTTCTCTGGTTTCCGCTTTAAGTGTTACTTTATCGCTGTCCATATCTTTTTTGAAATTAGACAGAATCCTCTTTATAACTTTCTGCGAGGATTCGTAATCACAATATGGCAGCATCACTATATACTGTTCATCGCTGTATCTGGCAGCTACATCTCCCATTCGAAGATACCTCGTCAATACCTTCTGGAGTTTCGTACCGGCTCTCTTCCTATAATACTGTATCCTGACAGGGTCTTCCTGCAGTTCCCTCTCATTTATCTTTATAGTCAGAAGCAGCATATACTCTGCATTGCCGGACCGCAGCACCCGTCTGGCTTCCAGCCTGTATATTTCCCGAAATACTGTATACTCGCAGAAAAAAACACCGTTTGGATCTTCTTCCTGAATTTCTTCATAAATATCATCCATGGTTGCCTCTGCGGAATTTATGTTCATTCCAAGGATCTCATCATACAATTCTTTCATCCTGTCGGATCTGTGTATTCCCAGCCTCTCATACAGAATCTCTACTGCTGTTTCATATTGCTTCAGTGCATCATCCGCATCTCCCATTTCTACCCAGCTTCTGATCATCCAGTAATGAACATCCTCGCTGAGTTCATCACAGGTCATCGCCCGTCCACAGACTCTCTGTATCGCTGCGTAGTCGCGTATGCTGTTATATAGTTCACACAATTCATTTACCAGTTTCATGTATACAAAATGGTAATACGTGAACCGCACCGCCAACCAGGATTCTGATGTCAGAACACAGGTGCGGGGTTTCTCATAGCAGGATAATGCCTCTTCATATTTCTTAATCTGAAGTTTTATATCGTTCCCGGTTTCCTGTGTCTGTTCTGCGCGATATCTGAATTCTTCCATATCGCTGTGAAGCTCTATTTCCTCATTCCACCCATAGGTACCCGACCGCGAGACAATGTATTCCTCCGGTCCCAGTTGTTTCAGTGTGTTGCGCAGTCTGTATATGAGGTTCTTAAGTGCGCCCATCGGATTCGATGATCCGCCATTTCCCCATACCAGTTCTCCGAGCTCTTCCGCATTGATCATACGATTATGATTTAGTAAAAGAAAAGCCAGAAGTTTTATAATTTTTTTGGAATGGATCGTCTCTTCATCCAGACGTCCGTTCTTGCTTTCCAGGCAGAATTTTCCAAAAAAATGTACCATTACTACCTGATTCATACGTTTTCTCCGTTATATATATCGCACTCTGCTTCTTACAGCAGAACTGTCTAAGTTAATCTTTTCATTATGTAAATTGTCAGATATTTCATGGACAATACAATTATCTATTCTTGTATTATACCATCCAACAGTCACAAATCTGTCACATAAAATTATTTTTTCCAGAAATAATCCACTTTTTTTCAAAAATAGTCCCCTATTTTTTCATCATGATATCATAAATCATCATGTAGGATAACTCTCAAAACGTACGAAAAAATACGAAAATGTAAAAAAATTCCCGACAGTTTCTGAAGAAGCTTCTCCATTTTATCTGTCGGGAATTCAAGCGGATATTTACAATCCACTTTCGTCACTTGGTTTAAGTCAATCGGATGTTTGCAATTGAAGCAGGGGACTTACTTGATTCGGTTAGTCACCTGATTGGTCAGGTTCTTTTAGAAGTAGTCATATCCTCCATGGATATCCACGATGCTTCCATTCATATAGTTGTTCGTGAGAATACTGTACGCCATATCCGCCACATCCTTGATCTCTCCGAATCTGTGGAGGGCGATCTTGCGGTTGATGCGTTCGTAGCTTTCAGGTGTGCGGTTCTCGTGCCACGGGGTCTGGATAAATCCCGGAGCTATGGCATTGACTGTGATGCCTTTTGGCTCGAATTCCTTTACCAGGGATTTAGTAAGGAAATGAATTGCCGCCTTAGTCACTCCGTATACGAGTGAAGAAGAATATGCCTGCTGTCCTGCATAAGATCCCATAAAGAGAACTCTGCCGCCTTCCGTCATGACCGGCATGAATTCCTTGATCATAAATACCGGGATGGAAAGGTTGGTGTTTACGATGTTATTCCATTCTTCAAATGTGTAATCCTTGAATTTATCATAGGTGCTGATTCCGGCATTGCTAATCAGCCAGTCTACATGTCCAGCTTTTTCTTTCACCTCTTTGACGAAATTCATCATATCGTCATAGGAAGACATATCCGCTTTCATTATGATAAGCTTCTCCTGATCTTCCGGTTTCAGTCTGTCCCAGAATTCGTTTGCCTTGTACGCATTGTGCGCATAGGTGGCAAAGATCAGATCGTCCTGTTCTGAATTTTCCAGGATCTTCTCCACAATGCCACGACCGATTCCGGAAGTACCGCCTGTGATTACTGTTACTCTGCTCATTTTTTCCGCTACCTCTTTGTTATATTCATCTTTATCTATCAGTTTAATAAATAATCCCGATACGCTTTCGCTGCTTAACATTAATCTATGGCAATTGTTTTATAATTCCATCAGTCTATCATAAACATTCTTCGGCGCGTATGGCTGCTGGTTATGAATCGGTTCGCCCAGGCAGGTTTTCGGATATGCGAAAGTTCCGTGCTCAAGCATGACTTCCAGAAGCTTCGGTCCTTCACCTTCCAGAAATTCCGGTGCCTGTTCTCTTACCGCATCGCAGTGCATTCTTAATGCCGGAATGCCGTAAGCCTTAGCCACCTCAGAGAAGTCACAGGAAGCGAATCCACAGCCGTCCGTAGTTCCTGCAAAGAGGCAGTCGAAATAATCTCTCTGCAGATGACGGATCATACCCAGCGCTTCATTGTTCATTACCATTATTTTAATAGGAAGATTCTCTCTCTTCACCCACTCCAGTTCCTGGATATTCATCTGAAGTGCACCGTCTCCGCAGATACATGCGGTTGGTTTTCCTGTCGCATAATATGCACCGATCGCCGCCGGAAGTCCATATCCCATAGCGCCATGTCCGCCTGAGAAAAGAAGCTTCTGTCCTTCCCGGTTCTTAAATGACTGGTAGCTCCATACCATATGCTGTCCGACATCTACTGCGACCGCAGACGTATCCTCAAGCATATCACTGAGATCAGCGATCATGCGGTTCGGATATCTCTCCGGTGTATTATCATCCACTGCCTGGAGATTCTCTTTGATCTCTGTGCAGACATTCAGCCAGTCGCTTAGGCCATCCATTTCCGGACAATGTGCTCTTGCCAGACAATTGATCACTGCACCGGTCTCAGCCTGAAGTTTCACTTCATTCTCTCCGTTCTCATGGATATCTCTCTGAAGATTATACTGGTCGATGTCTACACGGATGATCTTTGCTCCTTTGGCAAATTCATGTACTTTTGTTCCAATCTGTCTGGTGCAGAGAGAAATACCGAAACAGAGAAGCAAATCGCTCTTTGCATTTGCGATCATGTTCGCATAGCGGTGTCCATACGCACCTCCGATACAGCCGAAGTTCAGCGGATGGTCATAGCCCAGCACGGATTTTGCAAGGACACTTGTGATAATCGGAATCTGTCTTTTCTGTGCGAAATGAATCAGCTCCTGCTGGCTTACCTCGCTGTCTACTCCATGTCCGAGCATAATCACAGGGCGCTTCGCCTGTTTCAGCGCTTCCAGAATTGTGTCAGCTGCCTTCTGCGCTGTGGCCTCATCTGTATGTTTATCCTCGAATTTCATGTCATAAACAGGATTCTCTACTTCACTTCTCTGAATATTCATAGGCAGGTCGATAAGAACCGGACCTCTTCGTCCTGTCGTTGCGATGTGATAAGCCTTATTTAATTCTTCGACGATATCCTCAGGATTACGGATCTGGACAGCATACTTCGTGATCGGTTTCGCCATTGCCACGATGTCTGTCTCCTGAAATCCCTGCTGGCGCAGTCCTTTGATACCGGAATATTCATAAGTATTTAACTGTCCTGTGAGAAAGACCACAGGCAGGGAATCATAGTAGGCATCTGCCACGCCGCTTAAAAGATTGACCGCTCCCGGTCCGCTGGTCGCATAGGCGCATGCACATTCCTGTTTCGCCTGCGCATAACCACATGCTGCAAAAGCCGCTCCCTGTTCATTATAGCTGGAGTGATTTTCCGTCTCCGGATTTCGTTCAATAGAATCTACCACATGTGCGATCATCGTTCCCTGATATCCAAAGAAATGGCGGATTCTTTTTTTCTGTAAAAATGTAACAATATAATCTGAAAGTTTCATTTTTCCTCCCGTCAGATCAGTGCACCGATCTTCTCTCTCTGTACTGTTTTTCCTGTTTTTTCCAGTACGTCTATATAAATATCAAGAATCTCTTCGTCCTCCGCAAAGAGTTCGCCTTTTTGCAGACTCTTCTGCATCATTTTGAAGTATGGACGAAATACCTTCTCAAGTGTCATATAATCTTCATTCTTATACAGGTTCTTGATATAGTCCTTCTGTTTCTCATAAGATACGCCCAGGTTCATCCGCTCTCCGCAGAATTCCACATAATCCCAGCATTCGTTAAAGTAGTCCTTACGCCGCCTGCTCTTTGCAAGCCTGCGGGCATTTTTCATACGTTCTTTGCAGTATTTATCGAAATCTCCTGCTTCTTTCCAGAATTGTGTGTAGCTTACTCTGGCGCTGACTGCCAGCGCAATCGGAGTGACATAACGCGGCTCTGTGACATCCTTATAATTCTTTCCATAACTTATGGTCAGATATTCTTCGGTTTTTGCCGGAACCTGAAGCTTAACTCCCTCCATCTCGACACGCTTACTCTTCGCAAAAATGCCGGCAGGATAAACGGTGGTCTGTTTTTTTCTCTTAAGGGTATATTGACCTGTCTCCGGCTTCTGATACAATCTGAGGAATCGGTCGTATAAACGGGAAGCCTGTCTCTGACGTCCATTGACCAGACAACGCAGCCGCATCCAGGTACGGTTGAGCCTGTTTTTCAGACTTCTGTCAGCATAATTAATATGGCAAAGTTCCATCCAAGCATTCTCATCTCTTGAGAACCTGCGTCCGGCCGATGCTGACTCTGCTTCCGATCTGAGGGGGAAAATACTGACTCCGATTCCCGGAAATGCGTAATCCCTGGTGTTATCCATATTCAGGCACAGAGTATCTGTGTTTGTATAGCGCAGGTACAATCCCGAAAACCATTTATGGCTCTTCAGCGATTCCAGCGCGCGTCTCTCTCTCGGATCTTCATCTACTACCTTACGGAAACGCTCCATGTCTGCTACTTTCATCAGAACGATTCCAAACATGGGATTCTGTGGGAAAGGTTTTCCCTCCACAGCACAGAGAGTCAGTCGTGGAGAGAGGTAATATTTAATTTGATTCTGCTGGCATATTTCATCTATTTCCTGTAATAATGATAAAATTACCTTTTGTTTTTTATTCAACTCTTTACTCCATTTCTAATTCACATTACTGACTGTACAATTCGCTTCACATCTTCAATACTTCCGTATTTATCCAGCCAGTTATCAAGCACAACTGTGATGTCTGCCTTCTTTGCAAAGCTCTTCGCCTGTCTGCTTCCATCGTTCAGATCATTGATAAAAATACGGTACAGTTCGGTCTTTACATAGGATGACATTTCATATTTCAGTGCTTTCTTATAATTGGCAAAAGCTTCTCTGGTCTGTCCCTGTTTCATGCGGACATCTCCTACCAGTTTATAAACGCAGGCCTTCTCCTCTTTGCGGAACTGTCGGTTTCTCACCTGCTCGGCAAGCCATTCCAGCTCACTCTCCTCACCGGTACAGATGATCTGTGTGCGCAGGGCTGCTAATTCTTTGGAATAGCCAAGACGTTTCCATGCTCTCGTAAGTGCTTTTTTATACATCTGGTGTTCTTCAGATTTCTTATTTTTATTTGTTTTCTCTTTCACCGGTGTAAGCATTGGTATCTCGATCACTCTGCGGATCTCATTAATTTCCTGCTCAATCTCACTCTGGGTGCGTGCGCAGGCTACTTTTGCCAGATAGAACGCGCCCTGGATATCGTCATCCTCCGGAATCAGCTGATTCCACAGTTCCATGAGGGAAAGTGCCTCTTTCTTTCTGCGGGCTGCCAGAAGCTCTTCGCAGTTTTTCAGAATCTCTGCCTTATATCCTCTGAAAAATCTGTCCATCTCCAGCCAGACAACTCCATTCGTGGTCTTACTCTTCACCTGAAGATAAAGTTCTGCTGCCTTTTGTACCTCGCCGTTCATCCAGAAGATATCAGCCTTATATTTCAGGAAATATCCATCTTCCGGAAATTTCTTGAGTGCTTTATCGATAAATCGTTCTGCCTCAATACGGTTCTCTCCCGCATTCTCCATCAGGAAGCGGCACCGGAACTTCATAAATCCCGGATGTCCCGGATATCTGTTCAAAAGATCCTCAATAATCTGCTGTGCTTCCTCCATACGGTGAAATTCATAATGATCAGCCGCTTTTCTGAAAAGCTCGATATCCTCTTTCAGTTTCTCCATCTCAGGAGTGATATGATCTGACTGCTGGCGGATCTGCAGCATTCGATATGCTTTTGACACACGCTCTGTATAGAAAAGTGTCAGCATTGCCGCATAGAATACTTCATCAGGAACCTCCACAAGAATCGGATGATAAAATGCATAAATATTTGTGTAGTCTTCTCTTCCGATAAAATCGGCACTCAACTGACTTTTATAATAAGATCCAAATAATGCATTCAGCCTGTGAAAAGATCTGGCTTCAACCAGTTCGCTGATTTTTAATCCTGACTCACTGATCGCGCCCTGCAGATCCAGTGCTACTGCGCGCGCTTTCATTGCAAGTCCTTCCTGGCGGACTTTATGGTTCTTTTTAGCAATAAGCATATTGTAGAACTTACGGAATACAGAGTCCCGGCGCAGTCTGCCTTTATGAATGTTCGGCATATATTCCTCACGAAGTTCCTGATAAGGAAGTTCGTCTACGCAGACAGCCACATGTCCCTCTCTGCTGTCATGCGGCGGCATATAAGACCACTCATCACCGTAATGCCAGATCAGATAATCGCTGCATTTATTCGGGATCATCGCCTTCTGTCCCTCGAAAATCCCCTCTTTGACAGGGAACATCATATCTTTGTCAAAAAGAAACGGGCAGCCACCCCAGCGCATGGCATAGCGGTCGCACTCTTCCTCATTGTAGGAAAACATTATCTTCTCGAGTTTCTCCAGCGTTCTTTTTTTGCCAAGAAAAATATAAGAAAGAAGATACTTCAGATACATGGATGCAGGTATCTCCCAGCGGTCGCTGTAGCCTACAGAAATATTGATAAGATCTGAGTAGATCATCATGTGTGTTCTATATTTCTCGTATTCTTTGTCGTCAGCCGGAACAGGATCCAGTGTAAGAATGTCTATGATTTCTCCGCCGCAGTCCTTCCCGATGATCTGGCTCTTATGGATGGCACAGGTATTGGTGGATGCGTAGCGCGGAAATGAATTTGTATAGTTTCTGTCCACCTCCGAACACTGTATCTCTCTGTCAGGCGGGAGTTCTGTTTTGCATATCTCTATAAATTTCTCCCAGTCCGGACGTGGCATATAAAGGTCTACATCATCATCCCAGGGAACAAATCCCTCATGTCTGAGAGCTCCGATCAGGGAGCCTCCTGCCAGCACGTATCTGAGGTTATGTTCTCTGCAGATTTCATCAACCTCCCTGAAAAGCTTCAGGAGGTATTTCTGTTTTTCCGTCATGAGTTATCCTTTCTGATTAATTGTTTCCAAAATTTCTATTATTTTTAACGACTCATCATAGAAAAGCCGGGTACATTCTGTACGCTTGTCTCTGATCATGATCATCAGCTCCTGCAACAAATAGCGGAAACCATTTCCCTCGAAATTAAAGCTGTATCTCTTCAGGAATTCCTTTCCGGAAATGTTTGCCTCGAAATATCCTGTGTTCCACCAGTCATTCGGGATCGTAACCCTTCCGTTGCTTCCGATGATCACAAGTTCATTCTCAATATCTACGGTTGTTCCGATCTCAATGGTTGCCAGTGCATTGGCATACTTCATGGTGATCATGTCATATACAAATTTCCCTTCCTGATCGCGGACTGCATTTGTATTGATATCCCGGCACTTTCTGCCAAGCAGTTTAAGTACCGCGCAGATTGCTGTGCAGACTGTCTCATTAAAAGTCCTGCCACCTTCAAAATCATCCTGGGAAATCGCACATTTAACGCTGACCAGATCTCCTACCAGATTGCTGTGCACCAGCCATACCAGCTGGTTAAAAGCACGCAGATAAACCAGCGTCATCCTCTCGATCAGGACTACATTGTTCTCCCTCGCAACTTCAAAGAGATAGCGCAGTTTCTCTGAAGAAAGCGTTAACGGAGAATCACTTATCACATATTTGCCCTGTTTCAGTGCGCGTTCGATATACTCCGCCCGTTTGCTCAGCGAAGTTTTAATATAAACGATATCCACATCTGACAGGAACTGGTCATAGTCGCTCCAACAGGATCCAAGTTCAAATTTATCGCAGAATTCCTGCGCAGTCTCCGGATTCCCGCTGAATACCCGTTCTACGTGAATACCGCTGACATATTTGGATTCCTGCACAAAATCATTATCTTTAATATCGTCTGTCACAATTCCCATATTAAAGATAACACCCTCACTGCGAAGCTTTGTACTGGAAATATTCTTGGTACGTTCCAGATAAACGACATCGCAGTAGTTCTTAAGATAATCAAATTTGCCCCGCCAGTCTGAACCAACTACCAGAACATCTATGTCATATTTGATGATATCGCTGACTTTCTGTCCCTGGTACTCTTCAATAATAATCTCATCTGCCAGTCCGGTACGCCGCACATTCTCTATTCTCTTAATAAGGCTGTCTCTTACATTAAGCTTGCCTCGTTCAATATCAAAGCTCTCACTTGTAACGCCAACGATCAGATAATCGCCAAGCGCCTTTGCCCTTTTTATAATATTGTAGTGGCCCTTATGAAACAGATCAAAAGTGCCATATGTGATCACTCTCTTCATCTTCTCTTTATAACTCCCGATAAATATTCCTGCCCGTAACTGTTCCGTACCTGACGGACAGTTACCCCTGCTTCACACTATAGATGATTTGATTATATCATAATTTCCAACTTCCGTCACCTCTTCGTTACAACAATGTTAAATTCACGTTAATTTATATCATTTTTTTAGTCCGTCCAGACGGAAAATAATACAGTTAAAACAAAAGGACTCCGAAATACACCCCATGTATCTCAAAGTCCTCTTTCGTTTTTTATTATTTTCTTCTGCTATTTCTTGTTATTACCGTGTCAACAAGTTGATTTCTTAAAATAATCTTGTCGGTACACTACTTTTTACGATTCCCTGTTTTTTACTGTTTATTCAAAATGTTTCCTGTCTCATCTGAATGCTCTGCTTCGACTACAGTTCGGGAAACATTCTCCGCTATTACTGTCTGCGCAGTATCGTCTTTCGGATCAGCTTTTCCTATATTCTTCGTAGCTGCTTCCAGCTCCTGGATCAGATCTTCGAGTGAAAGTTCTTCTTCCTCCTGAATGATCTCATCCGGTATATCATCCAGATTATCTTCTTCGATATCCAGTTCCATACCCGCTACATTGCTGAATCCTTCCGGTTTATCCGGCACACTCTCCTGAGCGAGAGAATCATCATCCAGGTTTATTTTCTCCATATGGCCGTCCTGCTCGCTCTCGGAATCCAGAGTAGCGGCCAGCTCCTCAATGGCTTTCTTTCGTCTGAGAAGTTCATATTCATGGTCCTCGCTGTCATATTCCTCTTCCAGTCCCTCATCTCTGACTGTCTTATCCTTCTTGATCAGAATAAATGCAACCAGATTCAGCACACCTGTATAAAGAAGATCCACCGGCAGACTTCCCAGAACAAGGACAAACACCAGGGATACGCCCAGCAGAACCCACACGTTGTTCATCTCAGGAATCTGCAGCAGATACAGCCCGTTCATAATGATCATGATCGGGTAATGGAAGAAGTAAATTCCCATTGTGTGGCGGCCCACATAAGTAAGCGGAAGCTTGATATCCGGCAGTAACGCAAGAAATGTATAGATCAGAATAAATGATACCAGATACATCAGCAATCTGAGAACGATACCTTCCGGATCTGTCAGACCACAGAGTTTATATCCGTGATTACCACGGAAAATAGCAACTCCCATTTCATTGGAAATCATATAGTTTGGTATTGCCCAAAGCAGTACTCCCGAAATAGGCACTAACACCCATTTGCCTTTAAATTTGCGAACTGCGGTGGTATATTCACTTTTCCAGAGATATCCTGCGACAAAGAACGGGAAAAATACCACAATTCTTGATGCTGATAAAAACGTTGTAAATTCTGGTCTTGTTCCTGCCCACAGTGCAATAATGATGCTGAGCGGAACAATAAATCTGATTTTACCCACTGCTTCAATGGTAAGGCGGTAAATAAACAATGCCAGAATGTACCACATAACGGTTCCTGTAGGACGCAGAATTTCATAATCCACGGAACGTCCCAGCCATATCTGGGAATACCAGGTAAGACTGTATCCCAGAATATACGGGATCATAAGGTTCTTAAAATTCTTTAATGCACTCTGAGGTTTCTTTGACAGATACCCCGAAACAAAAATAAATGCAGGCATATGAAAGATCGTGATTGCATACCACACGTATCTCACCACTATGTCCACTTTTACAAGATTGAATGCAATAATATGGTTAAATACTACCAGAAAGATAAGCAGAACCTTTAAGTTATCAATCAGGTAGGTATAAGGCACAGCCGGCCTCTCTTTCCTTAATTTCATATTAATACTATCCTTTAATCATTCATAATTATTATCCAAAGGATAACATATTTTTATAATTTATGGAATAGAAAGTTAATAATTTGTTTATGAAACTATTTCCAGATATTACTGTTCACTCCATTCACAGTAACACGCTTCGCGATGCACAGAATTTATGCTGATCGCATAAATTCGCGCGGTATGTCTCGGGTTTTCTGTGACCTTTGCTCACAAAAAACACCTCGCGGGATATTACCAGTGAACAGTAACTTCCAGATATTCATTTTTATCTATGGCAATACTTCCATATTCCATGCAGTGCATAAGAGCAAAAGAAAATACAACTCTTTATCCGTCCATACCCCGCATATCTGTAAACATTATAAGTCATCACTGCTGACTTCAGCTTATTTCTGGACTTGCCGCCCTCACTGAGGCGGTATTTCAGGTATGGCTTATCGATTCCGACCGCATAACCGTATTTTCGCAGAACTTTCAGCCAGGTGATATAGTCTTCATGGCTGTCATCATGCTCCATTGGAAACTCCCGTGCCACATCTGTTCTGATCACTACAGAAGAACAGTTAATGCTGTTATGCTTCAGAAGCTCTCTGTAAGTAATCTTCTTTTTCACCGGAATCGTACGGCCGGTGCTGCTTCCATCGGATCTTATCAGCTCACGTCCGGTAGAACACAACACGTATCCCGTCTCTTCGAGACGTTTAAGCTGCTCTTTCAATTTGCCTTTTTCCCACCAGTCATCCGCATCAAGAAAAGCAATGTAATCTCCCTTAGCAAGCTTCACTCCTCTGTTTCTGGAGCCGGCCGCGCCCATATTCTGTTTGTTCTTAATATACTGAAAGTCCTCTCTGCCCTCATAGGCAGACAGGACTTCCTTTGTATGATCTGTAGATCCGTCATCAATTACCAGCAGCTCCAGCGAAACTCCCTGCTCATAGACGGAATCTACAGCCTGTTTGATATATTTCTCTCCGTTGTAAACCGGCATGATCACAGATACCAGCGGTTTATTCATGGTCATTCCTCCGTTTTATCCTCTGATGCCCCGGTGTTTCTTCCGGAATCTTTCAGAGCATTTACCTGTTTATCATCTACTCCCTCAGACACTTCCTTCTGGAAAAAGATCTTGACTGTCATAAAGATCAGCTTAATATCCAGCAGAAAAGAATAGTTCTCAATATAGAACAAATCCAGCTTTAATTTGTCATAAGGGGTGGTGTTATATTTGCCATAAACCTGCGCATATCCGGTCAGTCCTGCCTTTACCTTCAGGCGATAATAGAACTCCGGAAGTTCCTTCTCATACTCCTGCATGATTGTCTTACGTTCCGGACGTGGACCTACCAGAGACATATCTCCTTTGAACACATTGAATAGCTGCGGCAGCTCGTCCAGATGAAGATTTCTCAACACATGACCTACCGGAGTGATACGGGAATCATGTTTGGAAGCCAGTCTGGCACCGTTTTTCTCAGAATCCACACACATACTGCGGAATTTGCAGATTTTAAATGGCTTACCGCCAATTGTAAGACGGTCCTGGAAGTAAAATACCGGTCCCCGGTCGTATGCTTTTACCGCAATGGCTATGAGCAACATAATCGGTGATGTAATAACAATGCCGATTCCGGAAACCAGAATATCCATAATTCTCTTCGCAACTCTCTGATCTACCGCAAGTCCCATATTTCGCGACATCAGAAGCGGTGTATCGAAAAGATGAATTCTCTCGCTTCCCATAAGAATGATATCCGAAATCTTCGGACTGATATAGCATCGGATGGAATGAGCGAAGCAGAACTTCAGATATCGGTTTCTCTCCATTGACGGCAGATCCCATATGATCACCCCGTCATAATTACGCATCATCTTGTGAATTTCTGTTTCTCCAAGGCTGACATGCACTTTATCGCTGATATCATATTTATCCTTTCGGGAATTCATCTTATGGATCAGATCATCCCCCGGATCGCGATCACCGTAAATGACCAACAATCTACGCGCACGATATAATCTGGAATAAATATGTCTGGATCCAAAAATCCAGATAATAATCAGTACCAGCTGTACCATTGTCATCTCGATCATCGGCCCCACACTCAGAAACCATCTGTTGATCAAAGTGATCTCCAGATATTCCACTACGTTGGTACATAAAAGCGCTAACGTCAGGGAATAAAATACGTCTATTCTTTTAAGGTATCCGACCTTTAGTCCTCCATACAGCTTGGCAAACATGGCAAACAGCAGACCGTAAATTGCGATCAGCACCCAGTTACCTTTCCGCCAGAATGGTTCATCAATCTGACCTCTGTAGACTGTATACCATACATAGGCAAAGACTGCCATCTGTGCCAGTACTACCAGACTCGCCAGACAGAACACGATAAGTCGTTTGTAATCTTCTCTCTTACTCACGTGATAACCTCTGTTTCTTTTAAATTCTTACCTATTATAACGTAAGAACTATTATACGTCCACCCGTTTTCCTTAAATTTGTGTATATTTACAAACCTGTACTTTACCATTTTTTACTGCAAATTTGTGTATAATGTATAATTTTTTCTCGAATTTTATCTGTTTCTAGCGAAAAATTTACATATTTTTTTCAGAAACCTATGGAAAAATGACAAAAAAAATTGTATAATATTATGTAATAAATGAAAGCGAGGGTTCACTATTATGAAACAAAATAGTATGTTGGCTATGATCTTAGCCGGCGGTCGTGGCAGCCGTCTGCATGACTTAACCAATAAAGTGGCAAAGCCAGCCGTTTCATACGGCGGTAAATATCGTATCGTAGACTTTCCTTTAAGTAACTGTGCCAACAGTGGTGTAGATGTTGTTGGTGTTCTTACACAGTATGAGTCTATCCAGCTTAACAGCTATGTAGCAGCCGGCGGACGCTGGGGACTTGATGCCAAAGACAGCGGCGTTTACGTTCTTCCTCCACGTGAGAAAGCAGATGAGAATCTGAACGTATACCGCGGAACTGCAGATGCAATTTCCCAGAATATCGACTTTATCGATAAATTTGATCCGGAATATGTCCTCGTCCTTTCCGGCGACCATATTTACAAGATGAACTATGACGAAATGCTCGCAGCTCACAAGAAGGCTAACGCAGATGCAACCATCGCAGTTATCGAAGTTCCGATGAAAGAAGCAAGCCGTTTCGGTATCATGAATACAGATGAAAGCGGACGTATCGTAGAATTTGAAGAGAAACCGGAACATCCGAAGAGCAATCTTGCATCCATGGGTATCTATATCTTCACATGGAAACTTCTCCGCAAGATGCTTCTGGCTGATATCAAGAATCCGGATTCCAACCATGACTTTGGTAAAGACATCATCCCTACTATGCTTAACGATAACAAGACTCTTTATGCATACAAATTCAAAGGTTACTGGAAAGATGTCGGAACTATCGACTCTCTCTGGGAAGCTAACATGGATCTGTTAAGCTCCAAGAACGAGCTTGACCTTGGCGATCCTTCCTGGAAAATTTATACAGAAGATGTCACTGCACTTCCTCAGTACATCAGTGCAGAAGCAGATGTCAAAGATGCATATATCACTCAGGGCTGTGTAGTTCAGGGTGAAGTTAAGCATTCCGTTCTCTTTACAGGTGTTAAGATCGGTGCCGGTGCCAGGATCATTGACAGTGTACTGATGCCGGGTGCTGTTGTAGAAGAGGGTGCTGTTGTTCAGCGTTCACTTGTAGCTGATGGTATCCGTATCGGCAAGGGTGCTGTTGTAGGCGATCCAGACAGCGAGCACATCGAGCTTGTAGCGAAACGTGTAAAGGGGGCAGAATAATATGTATAAGGCATTTGGAATCGTAAAATCTTCCGGGAGAAATATTTATGTAGATGGTATGCAGGATTATCGCCCGATCGGCGCGTTTTCCTTCCTTGGCAGATACAGAGTCATTGACTTCCCTATCTCCAACATGACTAACAGCAATATTGACTGTATCCAGGTTTATATCAATAACAAACCTCGTTCCGTTGTAGAACACGTTGGAACAGGACGTCATTACAACATCAACTCCAAGAGCGGTAAGCTTCAGCTTCTCTTCTCAGAGCATAATAATGACAATGATATTTACAATACAGATATCTCCTGCTACCTGGAAAACATGGAATCTCTGAGCAGAATGTCTCATCCATATGTTGTTATCGCTCCTAGCTATATGGTTTATTCTATTGATTTTGACCAGTTTATACATACACATATTGACTCCGGTGCAGATGTTACTCTGCTTTATCATTCTGTTGATAATGCAAAAGAAGCATATCTTACCTGTAA
>JAERMT010000377.1_pt1 | contig 26968 bp, 19 predicted proteins | sample 9267081 | NCBI WGS metagenome assembly JAERMT01 (sample SAMN17071939, study PRJNA684904) | human gut metagenome | isolation source: diarrhea sample from child under the age of five | host: Homo sapiens | place: South Africa: Mafikeng, Mafikeng Provincial Hospital | collected 2019-09
ACTGGTTGAGATAATTCCTGTTCTCAAAATAGAATAAATACACTACAAAATTGTCGTGCGACACTATTGATTGTCGCACGACAATTTTGCTATAAATGCGCATGGAGGGTTCAGCTGATTTCCGACAATCATATTCAGCCTCCTGCTTTCTTCGTGCATGTTCGCATATCTCGCGGAAATAGCAGGAGAACGCGGAACGCGCGGGCGAGGTGCGTTTTGCGAGAGGCGCGTCCTACTGCGGGCGCAAGGAAATAGAGGAGGGAAACATGGGTTTCGAATCCCTGTTTGCATTCACGCTGCTGGGAGGTATGGCTGCGGGTGCGTACGTGTTTGAAACGTGCTTTGCCCGTAAGCGCTCGGGCAATCGCCCGTGGCTTTTGCCCCTGGTGGTAGTCGTATTGTTCGCTATTGGCATGATCGCTGCTTCCACGCATGTTCATAGCATTTCTCGTGCAATGGGCTCGCTGGCCGGCGGTACGGTGAACTTCGGCTCCGGCATGGTTCGCGAGGTTGCCGTTTCCGGCGTGTTCTTCGTGCTGGCTCTTATCGACATGATTGCCACCTTTGTGAAAAAGGATAGCCCGTTTGCCTTGCGCGTGGTAACGGCTGTGGTTGCCGTGGCATGCATGGTGCTTATGGGCACCGCGTACACCGACGTGTTCGGCAATGCGGTGTGGACGAACGCTCCTGCTACCGTGCTGAGCTTTGTGGCTGGCGACCTGGCCATGGGCTTGGGACTGTGCGCTGCGCTTGGTGCTGCGAATCTGTCTGAAAAGCCTACTGCATACACGATGGTTGCTGTTGACGTGGTGCTGGCCATTGGTCTGGTGCTTGAGGTCATGGCGTTCTCGGCTGCTGACGCAAGCCCGGTTATGCAGGTGGTCGGCCTGGTGGTTGCGCCTGTCGCTTCTGCTGCGTTGACGCTGCTGGCTTCCAAATTCGCAAACAAGCAGACGCTTGCGATCGTCGTGTGCGCTGCTCTGGTTATCGGTGTTGCCGTCGCCCGTTACGCATTTTACGCGACGTGCGCGCTGTAAGGAACGAAGGGGGATATAACCGTGAATTCCAATAACATTTCCCGTCGAGGTTTCCTGGGCGCTTCTGCCATCGTCATGGCGGGTGTGACCGGCTTGACGGCCACGGGCTGCTCTGCAGAGTCGACCCTCGAGGCCGTTGACAAGCACGAGCTGCCCGTCGACCCGGCGAAGGACGGCGAGTGGGTTCCGGCTGCCTGTTGGCACAACTGCGGCGGCCGTTGCATGAACAAGGTCATGGTGAAAGATGGCGCCGTGGTGCGTCAGAAGACCGACGACACGCATGAGGACTCGTTTGATTATCCGCAGCAGCGCGGCTGCGTGCGTGGTAAGGCCCAGCAGCAACAGTGCTTCGGTGCCGACCGCATCAAATACCCGCTCAAGCGCAAGAATTGGTCCCCGGAAAACCCCAACGGCGATTTGCGCGGTCGCGATGAGTGGGAGCGCATCAGCTGGGACGAAGCCATCGAGTACGTGGCCGATCAATTCAAGACCATTAAAGAAAAGTATGGCAATGGCGCGTTTTTGCTGGGCAGCTATGGTTCGCGCTTTGCCTTTTCCCCGCTTTTGGCATGGGGTGGTCACCTGAGCACGGCCGACACCACTTCGCACGGCTCGTATCTTCTGAACACGGCGGATACGATCGGCGTTTCGAGGACCGATGCCGGTGCATGCAACGACCGTACGGATATGATGAATGCGGACACGATCGTGTTTTATGCCTCGAACCCTGCTTGGTCCACAGCTGGCACGCCGAGCTATCACTACATTCGCGCTAAGGAAGCAGGCGTGAAGTTCATCACCGTCGATCCGATTTACACCGCATCCGCCCAGATGCTCGACGCTGAATGGATCCCGATTCGCACGGGCACCGACACGGCGTTTTTGCTGGGTGTTGCGTCCGAGATGGTGCGTCTGGACAAGGCCGAGGGCAACATCATCGACTGGAACTTCTTGGATAAGTACACCGTGGGTTTCGACGCCGATCACAAGCCTGCCGACCTGAAGGAAGACGTGAACTTCCTGGATTACCTGGAAGGCAAGTATGATGGCGTGAAGCATGATGCTGCATGGGCCTCCAAGATTTGCGGTGTGTCGACTGAGAAGATCGCTTGGTTTGCTCGCGAAGTCGGCATGAAGAAAAACGTGTGGCTGCTGCACAACTTCGCAGCCGCCCGCTGCAACGGCTCCGAGAACCTGCCGCAGCTGTTCATGACGATCGGCGCTATGGGCGGCCATATGGGCAAACCCGGTAATTGCACGGCGAATAACTATCATGCCAACGCAGGCAACGGCGGTCCTGCGCTCGTTAAGGGCGGAAAGACCGGCTATCCGAGCCTGAAAAACGCCATCGACGGCGTAATCCCCGGCCCGCAGGTGTGGGAGGCATGCCTTACCGGCAAGTATCGCATGGTCGGCGACTGGTATTCCGGCAAGGGATCGCAAGCTGGTGAAGACCGTACGTGCGATGTCCATTGCATTATCCATGATGAAAACGCGTATCTGCAGACTGGCCCCAATATGAAGCGTGGAATCGAAGCGCATCGCAAGATGGATTTCGTCTTGTCCAAGGCTCAGTTCATGACTACGCAGGCTATGTACTCCGACATAGTGCTGCCCGTTACCACCCAATGGGAGGTTCCTGGCGGCCTGGCCTCCTCCAATCGCGAGTTCCTGTACTGCTTCAGCCAGGTGACCGAGCCGCTGTATGAGGCGAAAACCGATGTGCAGATCAACACCCTCATCATGAAGGCCATCGGCGTTGACCCGACGACGGTATACCCCATTAGCGAAAAGCAGGCATTCTTCAACTCTATTGCAACGGCAACGGTGATCAAAGACGACGATTCCGGCAAGTACGAGCCGATCGTGACCATCACCGATGAGGATATCAAGGAATGGGGAGTCGAGGGTAAGCCGCAGACGGGCCGTGTGTCGCTTAAGGAATTCGTTTCCAAGGGCGGTTACCAAGTGAAGCGTTCTGCGGGCGATAAGTACAGCAGCTTCATCGGTCATGCTGACTTCATCAAGGATCCCGAGAAGAAGCCGCTGACCACGAAGAGCGGCAAGTTCGAGATCACCTGCCAGGCTAAAGCCGACCTGTTCAACAGCTTCGGGCTGTGCGATCACGATTACAAGCCCTATCCGGAGTACCTTGTGCCTACGGTAGGCTACGAGACCACGTTTAAAAATGGCGAGGTCGACGGCGAGAAGGGCGAGTATCCGTATCTGCTGTTCAATCCGCACTACTTCCGTCGTTCGCATTCGGTGTTCGACAATTGCCCGTGGCTGCGCGAGGCGTGGGCGAACCCGGTGTTCCTGAACGCTTCCGATGCTGAGGCGAAGGGCATCAAGGACGGCGATACCGTGCGCGTGTGGACGAAGCATGGCGAAGTCCTGCGTCATGCGTGCTGCATGGAGAACATGATTCCAGGCGAAGTCGGCATTCCGCACGGTTCGTGGGTGCGCGTGAACGAAAAGACCGGTATCGATGAAGGTGGTGCTGACAACTACCTGACGGGCAACGAAATTTCCGGTGGTGGCTTGACCAGCTACAACAACAATAACTGCAACTTCGAGAAGTATGATGGCCCGGCTCTTGAGGCGGACTGCTATACCGATCGACGCATCATCGAAGTTGACTAAGGGGGAGCATCATGACTGTTGGTTTTTACTTCGACATGACGCGTTGCATCGGTTGCCGCGCTTGCCAAGTTGCGTGCAAGGATAAGAACCGTCTTGAGGTTGGAACGCTGTATCGCGAGGTGCATAGCTTCACTGTGGGAAAGTTCCCCGAGGTGAGGTCGTATAGCCACACGTTTGGTTGCAACCACTGCGAAGACGCCATTTGCTTGAAGAATTGCCCGACGGGTGCGATTTACAAAGCGGCAGACGGAACCGTTATCCAGGACCAGAGCAAGTGCATCGGTTGCCGTATGTGCGTGATGAGCTGCCCGTATGGCCAGCCGAAGTACTTCCCCGAAAAGGGAGTGTCCGGCAAATGCGATGGCTGCTATGGTCTGCGTCAGGCCGGTGGCGAACCTGCATGTGTGGCGGGTTGCCCAAACCGCGCGCTGGAGTTCGGCGATTTGAACGAGCTGCGCAGCAAGCACGGTTTCGATTTGGACAACGGCAGCATCGTTGTGTTGCCGAGCCCCGACGATACTCATCCGAATACGCTGATCAAGGCTAAGGATTGCGCATTCGAGAAAGAATATCGCGAGCTGAACTGGTAGTGCTTTGGGCCGCCGCCTGAGTTTGGTGGCGGCCTTTTGTATGCGTGCAAAGATGCACGGCGTTTGCGAGGGAGCTGACATGACTGATAAACAACGCGAAAGCGAGATTGCGCTGTATTTGGCGCGACGTACGTATACGTATGGTGCGCTGCATGTGATATTCGGCGCGCAGCCTGTTGCAAATACCGTACAGCTGACGACGGACGAAAACACGATCGCGGCGCTGCAAGGAATTCGTGCGGTTGTAGGATTCGACGAGCTTTCTGGTTCGGCGGCTCGCGCGTGCGCAGGATTGCAGGGTCGTGATACGGCGGATTGTCTGGACGATGCGCTTGCCGTGTTGGGTGAAGTCGCGAAGCATGGCGTGGACGATGCGCTCGTCGAAATCCTGCGCGGCGACTACGCGCGTCTGTTCGATATTCCCGGGGATGCGTATGTCCATACGTGGGAGTCGCCCTACACAGGTACGGAGGGGGCGCTGTTCCAGGCAAGCACGCTTGATGTTCGCTCCTATTATCACCAGGCGGGCTACAGGTTGCAGGCGGAGAAGCATTTTCCCGACGACCATATTGCCGCCATGATGGACTATTTGCGTGCTACCAGCCAAAATGTATACGAGACTTATGCTGACGGACGCGATGATGAAGCTGCTCGTCTTCTCGGCGTGCAGCGGCGATTCTTGAGGCAGCATGTTCTCTCGTGGGTGGACGTGTTCGCTCGGAAGGTAGCGGCTAACGATTCGCATGGGTATTACGCAACGTTGGCTGCGGGTATGGCAGCTGTTGCGCGTGTCGACTATGCGTATGTCGATATGCTGCTGATGGAGCTGGCGGCTGAGTAATCTTTCAAAAGGGGGGAATGTGGATATTCGCGAATATGCCCAGGTGTTTGACCAAGTTGAACGTGATTACGAAGATGCGGTTGCTGAGTTCGGCATTCCCTTTGAATCGGTTGAGTCGTGCCCGCGCAAGCGGCGTTCGCAAACGGCGGCGATGTGCGGTTGCCATTGCGAAAACGGCGGTGGATCGCTATGGCGCGGGTGGATCTCGCCGGCGTGCCTGGCGTGCCGCACGGGCGAGCGCACGGCTACGTTTTTCGTTGATTTGCGTTGCACGCGGCGCTGTTATTTTTGCTTTAATCCGAATCAGGACCATTACGAGTATTTCCTGTCGCATCGTCGCGATATCGTTGGCGAGCTTGAACAAGCTGCGGCTTCCGGCGTGCGCTTCGACTGTTTGGCGATAACCGGTGGCGAATCGCTTTTGCATAAGGAGCAGGTGCTTGCGTTCATTGCCCGCGCAAAGGAGCTGTACCCGGGTGTACACGTGCGCTTGTACACGTGCGGCGACTTGCTAGATGATGCATGCCTGGCTGCATTAGCGCAGGCGGGACTTGACGAGGTGCGCTTCAGCATCAAGCCAGAGGATGTGGCAGATCACGATGCGCCGGTGTATGGTCGTATGACGGCTGCGGTTGCGCTATTGCCGGATGTGATGGTGGAGATGCCGGTGATTCCGGGTTCGCTTGATCAGATGCGGCTGATGCTTTCGCGTGTCGATGCCATGGGGGTTCGCGGTATCAACCTGCTTGAATTTTGTTTCCCGCTTTGCAATGCCGAAGCGTTTCGCGAGCGGGGATTCGAGCTGCGCAAGCACCCCTTCAACTACTTGTATGACTATTGGTACGGCGGCGGCGTGCCGGTTGCGGGCAGCGAGGCGGAGGCGCTGGCGCTGATGGGATACGCCGCACGCGAGAACTTGCGGCTTGGGGTGCATTACTGTAGCTCGGACAATAAGAATACGGGACAGGTGTATCAGCAGAACAAGGTTTTTACCTGCGATAACGTTGTGCGCGAGCAGTATTCCTGGCTTGAGGCTGACGAGGGGGATCGCTTGCTGAGATGCGCGAAGGCGTTTGGGGCCGATGCGGCGTGCGTGCGCGACTGGGCGCGTGCGGCCGGTGTGCCGTGCTCGTTTGACGAAGGCGTCCCGAGCGCCGCGATTCCGTTGGGCAGCGTTGCGGCATTGCGGGAAATGTGTCCCGGTGTCGCGCTTGCGGAAAGTGCGAATGTATTCGAGCGGCGCGAAACTGGCGAGCTGTATCTGCGAGAAGTGGGCGTTCGCGCAGTGTGAGCCGCGACATGCGGAAGTTAGCGGGCGTCCGCATGCGATCAAGGACGGCGGTCTTGCGGGACGAAAGCGTCGATGCTCGCCTTGCGTCTTATAGGCTGCGTTGTTGGTACAGCCCGTTGTCGGCGAATCCTTGCTTGCGGTAGTAGCCGCGTGTGCCGATGGCGCTGATCACGTTTATGGCGGTGTAGCCGTTGTCGCGGGCGATATCGCAGGCTCGCTCGATGAGCATGCGGCCGAGGCCGCGGTGCTGGGCGTTCTCGCCACCTTGGTGCAGGCCGGCAACGCGTCCGTATACATGCACCTCGCGGATCATGGCCTCGCCGGCATCGAAAGGCAGGTCGCAAGCGTGTGCGCCGACGTAGTCGGCGTTCGGCATGGACAGGCGCAGGAAGCCTGCGATGCGGTTGTCGGGAGCGATCCACTGCAGGAACACCTCGCGGGTGTTCGTGGTTTCGTAGGCGATTTCGGAGAGCGAGAGCTCGTCGTTTGCGGCAGCTCCGAAGGCGATTTCGCGGGAGCGGATCTCCTGCACGGGTTGAGCACGTTTGGCAAGCTCCAGATCGACCAGCTGTCGTAGGTTCACTTTCTTGTTGCCGGTCATGATGTCGTGCGCCGAGATGTCGCGGATTATGCGCGATATGCGCGTGAACGGCGGCGTGACCAGCACGTCTTCGGCTAGCAGGCTGACAAGCTCCTGCTCGGTGTAGGGGCGCCAGTTGCCGTCGCGCCAATGCGACACCAATCCCGTGCCGTCTACAAGTGCGCAAGGGTATAGCTTGATCTCGTCGGGCTTGAAAGCGGGATGCTCGACCATGCGCCGATAATCGGCGGCATCGCTTTCGGGTGTTGCGTCGAGCAGATTCGTCATAAAGTGAGCGTGCGTTTTGAAACCGAAGATGCGGGCGAGCTCGAAGGCCCGCTGCATGCGATCGACGCCGATGCCTCGATGGTTTGCGGCGAGGATGCGCTCGTCCAGGCTTTGAATGCCCATTTGCAGCTTCGTGCAGCCTAGACGGCGCAGCATGGCAAGCCGTTTGGGCGTGACGGCGTCGGGGCGTGTCTCCACCACAAGGCCTACGCAGCGGTGTTCGGCGGACTCGTTTTCGCGCTGCAGGGCTTCAAGCTGGGGAAACGTTGCGGTCTGCCATTGCGCGGCAGCGGCCCAGCTGTTACGGGGAGCTGTATCTTGCGGGTCTTCAGGGGCGACTGATTCGGGGTCGGCCTTCTGTGTATCGCCGATTGTCGTGCGGTTTGCGAGAGCGTTGTCGGTCGTAGTATTACGATCATCCGTTCGGGTGCGCAAGCGGGAATCGTCCGCGCGGGTTCTGCAAGCGTATAGGTTTCGAACCGTTTCATTGTAGGAGGCATCGCCGGCGGTGACGCGCGCTTGTGCTTCGGCGGCCCAGTTGGCAAGGTCGTCGCGTTCGCAGGCTATGCCGGCGTCACGGTATTGTGTGCGGCGCGTTTCGGATTTGCGCTCCACCGTGGTTTCGCAGCCCATGTCGTTCAAGGCGCGAAACAGTTCGTGCATGTACCAGATTTGGTAGGCTTCGGGGTAGTCGCTCCAGGTGCCGCCTAGCACGATGAGCTCCACCTTATCGGTGACGTGCCCCATTTGATGCAGCGTGCGCAAACGGGCGGTGACCTGCAGATACGGATCGAACCAGTTGCGCTCGGCTCGTTGGCAGGCTGGCTCGTCGTGCAGGTAGCTTTTCGGCATGCGCACGTCGTTGGGGCAGTACAAGCATGCGCTCGAGCACGGCCAGGGCTTCGTGAGCACGGTGACGGTGGCCACGCCGGATGCGGTGCGGCGAGGTTTGACCTGCAGCGTTCGCACAAGCAGGGCCTCTTCAGCGGGCGAAACGCCCCAGGTATGCCACTGTTCGGGGCGGTGTTCCTTCGCCTCCTGATAAAACGGCAGCAGCTTCTTCTTCGCCACATAGCGGACGGGGCCGGCTACCTCGCGGTTTCGGGCGCGGATGATGCGGTCGAGTGCATCGGGGGCAAGCGGGGCGTTGGTTCGGCGGATCTCTCCGAGGATGTTCTGCAGTGTCTTTTCCATAGCCGGTATTGTACGGCATCGCGCAAAGGGGCGAAGGGGTGGTGCACCTGTGTCAAGAAAAGCCGTGCAATTGTGCGCGGGTCGGCCGACGCGCAAACCGCCCCGGCTTTGTCTCATTACGCTTGGGCGTGTACGAAGCTGGGGACCAGGAATGCAACAGCTATGGTTGGGGAACAGAGTCGAGCGCGGGGCCTGATCGCGTGCTGGACGTGGAAGCGGCAAGAAACGCTTTGGGTTTTGGGGAGCGCTCGATATCGTCGCTTGCGCCGAAATGTCTACACATACGTGAAGGCCTTGCGGAACATACGCGGCGGTTCCATGCAAATGCTCGACGGGTTGGGGCTCAGATGATGCAGAGCGCTTATCGATGATGTGTCAAAAAGGCTGCTGACCAGGCATTATCCGCTTATCGAGAAATCAGTTCCCAAGTGATGTTGGCTTAGTGCCATTTAAACGGCCACGTTAGAATTAAGGAAAAGAACGAAACGAAGCAACGATGGGAATGCCCGTGGACAAGCCGCTTACATATCTGGACAACGCCGCAACGACGCCTCCTTATCCGGAAGTGCTTGCGCGCATGCACGAGGTCATGATGGATGGCTGGGGCAATCCTTCGTCGCCGCATGTGGTAGGGCGTCGCGCAAAGGAGATGCTTGAGGACAGTCGTGCGATCATCGCCGATGTCCTGGGCGTGGATGCGGAGGAGATCTATTTCACTTCCGGGTCGACGGAATCGAACAATCTAGCCATACGCGGGGCGTGCTTGGCTCAGCGTGAGAATCCGGGCAAGATCGTCACCTCCACGTTGGAGCATTCGTCGGTGACCCGAACCGTTCGCGGTATGCGACGCGACCTTGATTGGGATTGCCGCTACGTCAATGCGCCGGATGGCTGCTTCGACATGGAGCAGCTGGCCGAGCAGTTGCAGGACGGTCCCACATCGCTTATCTCGGTGATGCGCGTGCAAAACGAGACGGGCTGGATCTTCCCTATTCCTGAAATCGCGCAGCTGCGTGACGAGCTTGCTCCGGGCGTGCCGCTGCACTGCGATGCCACGCAGGCGTTTTGCAAGATGCCGGTCAACCCGCGCGAATGGGGTGTGCAGCTTCTCACGGCTGGGGCCCACAAGATCGGCGGGCCGCGCGGCATCGGCATCCTGTATGTGCGGCGCGGCCTCCCCATGCATACCACCGCGTTCGGCGGCAACCAGGAGCGCGGTTTGCGTTCGGGTACCGAGCCGGTGTTCCTTGCGGTGGGCATGGCGGAAGCCGTGCGCATCACGGCGGCGCATATGGAAACGGACATGGAATACGCGGCAAGCCTTCGCGAGCGCGCCATCGAGGGCTTGAAGCGCGAGATTCCCGATGCGGTTGTGCATGCGCCCGAAGGCGGAAGCCCCTACATTCTGAGCATCAGCGTGCCGGGTTTGCCCAACGCCGTGTCGGTGAAGTATCTGTCCGGTCGCCGCGTGTGCGTGTCGCGCGCCTCGGCGTGCGAGGAAAGTCACACCACCGTCGCGCCGGGCGCGTGGCGTCCGAAGCATCCGCTGTCGCTGCAGGCGGCGGGCATCCCGCTTCGCGAGGGCAAGGAGACGTTGCGCGTGAGCTTCTTCCATCGCAACACTCCGGAAGACGTCGACCGCTTTGTTGCCGTGCTGGCGCAATGCGCGCGAGAGATGCGCGAGTCGTAGGAATATGGAACTGCGTGGGGGCGCCAACCGCGAGCAAGCGTTTGCAGTCGCAAGCAGCGGCGCAGCTTGCGCGGCCGATGCGGCTGAAGATCTTGTGGCGAGCGGTGGTGCGGCAAGGGGCGCCGAAGAGGTGCTGGCGCTGCGTTTGTGCGCGCTGACCGGCGAGTTTTATCGCGCGAACGCGGAATCGTTCTCGCAGACACGGCAGTCGCCGTGGCAGGGCTGGGTGCGCTTGCTCGAGGTCATGGATGCGCGTGCAGCTGAGCGAGAGCTGCTGCGCGTGCTCGATGTGGCGTGCGGCAATCTGCGTTTCGAGCGATATTTGGCGGACGCCTTGCCTGGCAGGATGCTGTCGGGTTGGGCGGTGGACAATTGCGAGCCGCTGGTGGAAGCGGGGGAGCGGAGTGAGTTCGGGCCCTTGTCCCGAATAGCCTTCCAGAACCTTGATGTGATCGCGCGGCTTTCCGGCGGCCGCCTTTGGGAGTCGCTTGAGGCGCCGGACGCGTCCCGCGACCTGGCCGTATCGTTCGGGTTCATGCATCATGTGCCGTTGGAATGCTGGCGTGCGGAGCTTCTGCGCACGCTTATCGCGAAGGTGCGCCCGGGTGGGTTCGTGGCAGTGAGCTTCTGGCGATTCCTGAACAGCGATAAGCTGGCGAGGAAGGCGCAGGAAACCACGATCCGTGCGCGTGCTGAGCTGGGGATTCCCGAGTTGCCGCCGAACGATTATCTGCTGGGTTGGCAGGATACGCAGGGGCTGTATCGCTATTGCCACCATTTCGACGAGCCGGAAATCGAGCGGCTGTTGGCGGCGGTGGCGGATTCGGCGGAGCTTGTAAGCCGTTTCGAGGCAGATGGCAAGACGGGCAACTTGAACGAATACGTGGTTTTGCGCGTGAAGTAAGGGGCGGCCGCCATGCGAATCGTTCGCAGGCAACCGCCCTTTATCGTTTCGGTGTTCGGCTACGCAAGCAACTTCTTGCCTGCGCCGGAGATCACTGCCGATCGTGCAACCAGGTACGTCGACGCCAAGTAGATTGCATATACCGCAACTACCAGCGCGATGCCGATGGTAAGCGTGCCGGTAACAGCCCCCGCGCCCCAAAGCGATAGCAGGTTCTTGTACAGAAGGCTGATCGCGCATGCGGAATGGCAGCCTGCGACCAGGAGCGGAGCCACGAAATAGATGCCGATCTGCGTGCGCAGGCTTCGCAGCACCATGCTCCTGTCGCATCCGAGCTGGGCCAGCAGGCGATAGCGAGGGATACCATCCGCTATCTCGGAGAGTTGCTGAACGGAAAGGACCGCTGCGGTAGTCATCAGGAAGACAAACCCTATGTAGAGCGCCAGGTAAACCAAGAGCAGCTTAAGCCCCATGCTATCGGCGATAACGCCCTCGCTTGTGTAGTAGTAAGACGCCGGCCATGCGCCAGACTCGTAGGTCGAGCCCATCTCGGCATGCTCTTCGCTCGGGGGAACTGCCTTGCCGTACTCGGCCATCAGGTCTTTCATGGCCTGTTCTAGCGAGTCGCCAACCAGGTTGACGTTCAACTCGCTCATAGACGGTAGATCGCCGGCGGCGAACCTGTCAGCCGCCAATTCATCGGGAACAACCAGCACGGCGATCAGGCAGCTCATGTTGCTCACCTGGAGCGATTGCGAGACAACCTGCCCGGATGCGGTCAGCTCATGGCCGTCAACGGTGATGGTGCGCCCTTTCTGGCCAAGAGCCTTCGCGTAGTCGGCAGATTTATCGACCGTGTTGTCGACCAGGTACTCGTTGGGAGCAAGCTCGATCGGCTTTTCGCCTGTAAGCTGACGTGCGGCGTTGAACTGCGATAACGGCACGTACTGCACACCCTCGTCGGCCATGCTGGAGTTCTCGTCGGAGCCGATTTGGGCAAGTGTGAATCCGCACGCATCGACAAGCTGTCTTTCCGTCAAATCGTTCGCAAGCCACGTGTCCACCTGAGCCGAGCCGGTCACGCGCTCGTCCCAATCGGGAATGAGCGACTTCATATACGCGGCGGTGGAACCGCCGTTCGCCTGCCACAGGCTGTGGATCTCGTTGCGCTGGGCCTCGGCTTCCCGAATCGCGGCCGCCTTCTCCTCTTCCCCGCCATACTGGTCTGCCGGCACCGCTTCCATATCGGAGATGTCGAGCGACATCAGGTTCGCGCGGATGGATGCGTCGAACTGGGTGTTCTCCTCTAGCTGGTCGGAGAAGAGCGACGCCAGACTGAAGCCCGTGGAGAACACAACGATGCTAAAGAATAGAAGAACGGTAACCGCCCACAGCGATACGAACGCAGTGTTCACCTTCGCGGCGATTTGGCGCATGGTGAACATGGCAAGTCCCTTGAAATAGATGCTGCGCAGGCGCTGGATCAGCAGGATGAAGAACCCCGATGCCGACCAGAACAGGCCCAGCGTGCCGACGAGCATCAGCGCGGTTGCGGTGCGGAAGTGCTCGCCGAAGTACACGAGGCCGTCGAGGTTGAGCTCGGCATACGCCTTCGCCAGAATCAGGCACGACAGCACGAAGACAACGAGGCAGACGATGGGGTTGCGCACGGGCATGCGCTCGTTGCGGGAGTTGGCCGAAAGCAGCGTGGCAAGCTTGCAGCGCGAAATCTGCACGGCGTTGAACAGGGCGACCACAACGAAGATGAGCGCGAAGCACCCCAGCGTCAGCTCGGCGGACCGGGCGCTGAACAGCAGATGGTAGTCGCTGATAGCCACGCCGATGAGGCCAGCCGTGGCGAAGGCGATCGCTTGCGAAATCAAAAAGCCCAACCCAAGGCCCGCCAGCAGTGCGATCACGCCGACGATCAGCGTTTCCATCAGCACCACCGAAGAGACTTGGCGCGGGCTCATGCCCAGCAGCAGGTACGTGCCGAACTCCTTTTTGCGTGCCCGAACAACGAACCTGTTGGCGTACAGGACCAAAAAGCCCAAAACCACGGCGACGACGACGCTGAAATAGGTCATGACCTGGGCGAGGATGTCGAAAATGCTCTCACCGGACGCTAGAAACACGTTCGCGGCGCCTTCTTGGGCCTCGAACAGCACGCGGGAGTCCTCGATAGCGTTGAAGGCGTAGAACACCGCCACGCCCAAAGTGAGGGTAACGAAATACACAGCGTAGTCGCGCATGCTGCGGCGTACGTTGCGCAAAGCAAGTTTCATCAACATGATGGCCACCGCCTAGTTGCGCGGCTTGGCAGCGTGCGAGGGCGCGAATCCGACCGCGGGGGAGTCGCCCTGCTTGCCGGAAAGGAACGCCTGAACCTCGAGGATGCGCTGGTAGAAATCGGTTCGGGCGTCATCGCCGCGGCGCAGCTCGTTGAACAGCTTGCCGTCTTTGATGAACAGGATGCGATCGGCGTAGGAGGCCGCGACCGCATCGTGCGTGACCATCATGATGGTGGCATGCAGCTTTGCGTTCAATACCTCGAGGGTTTCAAGGAGGACTGCGGCGTTGCGCGAATCGAGCGCACCGGTGGGCTCGTCGGCAAGGACCAGCTTCGGGTCGGCGACGATGGCGCGCGCCGCGGCAACGCGTTGGCGCTGGCCGCCCGACATCTGGCGCGGGTATTTCTGCAGGACGTCCGTCACGCCGAGCATGTTCGCGGTGCTATCGACCTTCGCGCGGACGGCATCGGCCTTCTCGCCCTTGATGGTAAGGGCCAGGGCGATGTTCTCGAAACCGGTCAGGGTGTCAAGCAGGTTTGCGTCCTGGAAGATGAAGCCTAGGTCATCGCGGCGGAACTTGGAGAGCTGACGGCTGCGCAGCTGCGTGATGTCGAGCCCGTTTAGGATGATGTTTCCGCTGGTCACGGTGTCGATGGTGGAGATGCAGTTCAGAAGCGTGCTTTTGCCCGAGCCCGATGGGCCCATCACGCCGACGAACTCGCCTTTGCAGATGTCGAACGACACGTCGTCGAGCGCGCGCGTGACGGCCTCTCGCGAGCCGTACACCTTCCGAACGTCGCGCACGGAAAGCAGGACGTTGCGGCTGTCGGGCCGGCCCGCGTTCGCGATGCCTGCCGGTGGGGTTGCGGTAACTATGGTCATGGGGGATTCCTTTCTCTTTGATTCGGCATATCCCCATGATGCGGCGCTTGCGAAAACGGAGCCATCGAAGGGCCTTACCGCAATCTTACGATGTTGTAAGGTTGGCGGCCAAATCCATGCGCGTGCGGTCGATCGGGAAGGTCAGGGCAACGGTGGTGCCCGTGCCCTCTTCTGATGAAACGCGCAGGCCAAGGCCCATTCTTTCGCAGGCTACGGCGGCCAGGTGCAGCCCCATGCCCGTTGCCTTGTGGTGCGTGCGGCCCCGACTTCCCGTGAAGCCGCGATCGAACACGCGCGGCACATCGGCGGCAGGGATGCCGTCGCCGTCGTCGCTGATCGCTAGCTCGATGCAGCCGTCTTTCGTGCCCGCGTCCTTCACCGTGCTTTCGAATCGAATGGTCTTCGCGCCGTACTTCGCCGAGTTCTCCAGAACCTGACCGATGATGAAGTCGGTCCATTTCGCGTCGGTGAGCACCTTGAGCTCGTCGTCGATGGCGAACTCGAGTGAGACCCCTGCGCCGATGAGCGTGCGGGATCGTTGGCGGCACGCCTTGCGCGCGATGGCCGCAAGGTTGAGCTCCTCGATGGAAAAGTCCTCGCTCAGCGTTGCCGAGCGTGCGTAGTAAAGCGCCTGCTCAACGCGGGATTCGATGCGGTCGAGGTCGCCGCGCACCTTGTTGATTTCGGGGCCGTGAAGGTTCGACAGCGCTAACTGCGCCGATGCGATGGGCGTTTTGGCTTCGTGGACCCATAGCTCGACGTAGTTGCGGTACTCCTTCATATCGCGGGAACGGGCGGCAAGCTCGTCGGAAGCGGCTTTGCCCTGTACGGCGAGCGCGCGGTAGGCGATGGAGCCTTCGAGCGTGCGCGGTTCGTCCAGGATCGACGAGAGGTAGCGCGCGTTTTCGGGCGAGTCGCAGAAGAGGTCCAGCTGCTGGTAGAACTCTCGATCGCGCAAAAACCCGCCGGCGAGCGCGGCGCTGGCGAACAGGGCTTCGCAGAGGGAAACGAGCGCGATCGCCGAAGCGTTCGAGCCGGTTACGGCCATGATACCTGCGACGACGGTTATCAGGGCGATCGCGCCGATTGCGAACCTGGCCTGCGATCGGAGGTACGCGCCGAAGGAGTAGGCGCTCATCGAATCACGTAGCCCAGGCCGCGGCGGGTGGTGATGAAGTCGTCGGGCACGCCTGCGGACTGCAGGCTGCGACGCAGGCGGTTCACATTCACCGTGAGCGTGTTGTCATCGACGAACGCATCGGTTTGCCAAAGCTCATCCATCAGCTCGCTGCGCGAGATGATGGAGCCTGCGTTCTCCATAAGGATGCGCAGGATCAGCAGCTCGTTGCGCGACAGCTCGACGCTTTTGCCGCGATATGAGACCTCGGCCCGCACGGGGTTCAGAGAAACGCCGCCGTGCTCAAGCCGCCCGCGCGCCGGGTCGGCGGAGCCGTCGCGCGCGAGCGCGCGGTCGATGCGGGCGAGCAGCGCGGCGGGGCGATAGGGCTTGACCACGTAGTCGTCTGCGCCGACGTTCATGCTCATGACCTCGTCGAACTCGCTATCGGAGGAGGTCAGGACGATGATGGGGACGTTGCTTCCCTGGCGGATGGAGCGGCAGATCTCGTGGCCGTACGCGCCGGGGAGCGAAAGGTCGAGCAAGATGCAGTCGGGGCATGCCGCCAAAGCCTCGACCGCGGCGTTCGCGAACGACTCGCAGCAAAGGCATTCGTGCCCCTTAAGTTTGAGCATACGCACAAGATTTTCCCGCAAGGAGGCATCGTCCTCGACAATGAACAACCGCGCCATCGGTCCCCTTCCATATCGAACGGATGAGCCGATGATAGCGCAACGCCGCGGGTTGCCGGCGTTTCGTCATAAGCCTGACGCTTTGGGGACGTAGCGTTATCTGTCAGAGACGCGATTGCCTTATCGGGTGCCGTTTCCCCTTTCGCTCGCGGCACTGGCCGGAACGTGGTCGGGCGCGCCGCCCCGTTCGCCTATGCTTATGCGCATAGAAGGCTTGCGAAAGCAACGGCAACGTGAAAGGAACCCTCATGGGAATGAATATCGTATGTCTGGACCTGGAAGGCGTGCTGGCGCCGGAGATCTGGGTCGCGTTCGCGGAGAAGGCAGGCATCCCCGACCTGATGCGCACCACGCGCGATGAGCCCGACTACGACAAGCTCATGCAGTTCCGCCTGGACGTGCTGCGCCGTCACGGCATGGGCCTGCCGCAGATCCAGGAAGTCATCGCCGACATCCAGCCCGTTCCCGGCGCCAAGGAGTTCCTGGACGACCTGCGCGCGCAGACCCAGGTGATCATCATCAGCGACACGTTCGAGCAGTTCGCCCAGCCTATCATGGAGAAGCTCGGCTGGCCGACCATCTTCTGCAACACGCTGGAAGTCGCCGACGACGGCACCATCACCGGCTACCGCATGCGCTGCGATCAGACGAAGCTGACCACGGTCCGCGCGCTGCATTCCTGCGGTTTCGAGACCATCGCCTCGGGCGACAGCTACAACGACCTGGGCATGATCAAGGCGTCGAAGGCGGGTTTCCTGTTCCGCAGCACCGTCACCATCAAGGCCGAGCATCCGGAGATCCCCGCGTACGAGACCTTCGAGGACCTGTCTCGCGCCATCAAGGCCGCGCTGTAAGGAGGGTTTTGCGCGGAAGGGGCGTTGGCCCGCGTGGGGCGGAGGCCCCGGGCGCGTAGGGCCGCGCGTTTGAGATGCGTGCTTTTCGGGCGATTGATGCCGCGCATCTGAAGCGTCCGGATTGCTCGGGCAGATAACGCTACGCGTTCGAGGCTCTTGGGCTTTTCGGGGCTGGCTCCTGACAGATAATGCTACGTCCCCGAAGTGTCCGATCGAAGCGCCCGGCGGGTTTCGCGGGTTTGAGGGCCGTCGCCTGGAGCGTTCGCCGTTTTCGGCTTGCGCTTCGGGCGACGGCCTTTTTCGCTTTGCGGCTTGTGTTTGTTCGGAGGGTTAACAGGACCGAAACCTGAGCCTTCGCCTTATGTCATAGGATACTGCGCAAGTATCAAAACACTAGGAGTACGATGGGGCGGCTTGTACCATTGCCGTCCCCATGCAAGCGTTGCAAGCCTGCATAAGCAGGCGAAACGGGGGAGAAATGACGAGATTGTCCATTGCGCCCGCTTCGGCGGACGATGCCCGCATCGGCGGGTTCCTGGACCGGCAGAAGCGTCGCGTTGACGCTATGCCGCCGGGCATGTGCCCTCTGGCGCAGCAGTTGACGCTGCTCGAGGAGGGCGCGCTGCAAACGTGCGGCAAATGCGTGCCGTGCCGCGACGGCTTGCCCCAGCTGGCGGAGATGCTGCGTCATCTGGTGGATTGCCAGGCCGACGCCGCCGAGGTCGAGCGCATGCGCGCGCTGGCCGAGATGGTGCGCGACACGTCGGATTGCGCCATCGGCTACGAATCGGCGAACGCCCTGTTGGAGGGCCTGGACGCCTTCGCCGCCGAGGTTGAAAGCCACGTGAGCAAGCATGAATGCCAGCGCAGCGTGGGCCAGTCGGTGCCGTGCGAGACGTTCTGCCCGGCGCATGTGAACGTGCCCGCCTACATCGCGCTGGTGGCGCAGGGTGATTACGCCGGCGCCGTGCAGATGATCCGCAAGGACAACCCGTTCCCCACCGCGTGCGGCCTGGTGTGCGAGCACCCCTGCGAGCAGCGCTGCCGCCGCACGCTCATCGACGCGCCGCTCAACATCCGCGGCATCAAAGAGTTCGCCTGCGAGCACGCGCGCGCCGACCAGGTGCCCGTGCCGAAGCGTCTGCCTGCAACCGGCCGCCGCGTGGCGGTCGTGGGCGGCGGCCCGTCCGGTTTGACCTGCGCGTACTTCGCCGCCCTGATGGGCCATGACGTGGACGTGTTCGAGGGGCGCAAGCAGCTGGGTGGCATGATCCGTTACGGCATCCCCGCGTACCGCTTCCCGCGCGAGCGCCTGGACGAGGACATCCGTGGCATCCTGGCCGTGGGCGGCATCACCGTGCATACCGAAAGCCCCGTGGACGCTGCGCGCATGGCGCAGCTTTCCGCGGATTACGACGCTGTGTACGTGGCCATCGGCGCGCAAACCGGTAAGGGCCTGCGCATCGACGGCACGGATGCCGAAGGCGTGTTTTCCGCCGTCGACCTGCTCGGACGCATCGGCGATGGCGATTACCTCGACTTCACGGGCAAGAAGGTGGCTGTCATCGGCGGCGGCAACGTCGCCATGGACTGCTGCCGCACGGCGGTGCGCGCCGGCGCCGAGGAGGTGTCGGTGGTGTATCGCCGCCGCATCTCCGACATGACGGCGCTGCCGGCCGAGATCGAGTCGGCCATCGCCGAGGGCGTGGAGATGATCACGCTGCAGGCGCCGGCCGCCATCGAGAAGGACGAGCAGGGCCGCTGCTGCGCGCTGCTGACGAACCCGCAGATGATCGGCCCGGTCAAGCGCGGCCGTCCCGCGCCCGTGGCCGCCGACAAGCCGCAGATGCGTATCCCCGCCGATGTCATCCTGATCGCCGTGGGGCAGAACATCGTGTCCGCGCCGTTCGAGGAGTTCGGCATGGCTGCCGAATGGGGCGAGTTCAAGGCGGACGAGCAGCTGCATGCGCAGATGGACGCCGAGGCGCTTGCCGCCCGCGGCGCCGATGCCTCCGCGGGCGCGAACGTGTTCGTGGGCGGTGACTGCCAAACCGGCCCGGCGTCGGCCATCAAGGCCATCGCCGCCGGCAAGGTTGCCGCGCGCAACATCGACCATATGCTGGGATTCAACCATACGCTCGACTGCGGCGTGACGGTTCCGCCGGCCCAGCCCAACGACCGCGCGGCGTACGGCCGCGTGGAAGTGCTCGAGCGCCCCGCGCGCGAGCGCAAGAACGATTTCGATGCCGTCGAGGTTCCCATGAGCACGGAGGAGGCCATGCAGGAATGCGGCCGCTGCCTGCGCTGCGACCACTTCGGCGCCGGCGCCTGCGAAGGGGGGCGTATCCAGTATGCTTAACATCGTCATCGACGGCCGCGCGCTCGAGGCGCGCGAGGGTCAGACCGTTTTGGAAGCCGCCCGCGAGGCCGGCATCCACATCCCCACGCTGTGCTACCTGGCCGAGCGCAGCGCCATCGGGTCGTGCCGCGTGTGCGTGGTAGACGTCGAGGGGCAGGACGCCCCCGTGCCCGCGTGCACCACGCGCGTGGTCGACGGCATGCAGGTGCAAACGGCCACCGAGCGCGTGCTGAAGTACCGCCGCATGGCCGTTGACCTGCTGATCTCCAACCACGGCTTGGATTCGACGGACTACTGCTTCAGCTGCGTGAAGAACGGCGCCTGCGAGCTGCAGGCCGTGGCGCGCGAGGTGGGCGTTTCGCACCCCACCTTCCCCGTTGCGCAAACGCGCAAGCCGGTGCTGGATTCCAACCCGTTTTTGCGCTTCGACCCCAACCTGTGCATCGCCTGCCAGCGTTGCGTGGGCGCGTGTAACAACGCGGCAGGCAACCATGTGCTGCAAACGGGCAAGCGCGGCGTGCGCACCACCATCCGCGCGCCGTTCGGGCCGAACTGGGATGCCACCATCTGCGAGAGCTGCGGCAACTGCGCGCAGGCGTGCCCGACGGGCGCCCTGGTGGAGAAGCGCCGCGGGTTGTACCGCGAATGGGACACCCATACCGTTCGCACCACCTGCCCGCACTGCGGCGTGGGCTGCCAGCTCGACCTGGTGGTGAAGGGCGATCAGATCGTGGACGTGCAGGCCGCCGACGGCCCGTCCAACGGCGGCCTGCTGTGCGTGAAGGGCCGTTCCGGCAGCTTCGACTTCGTGAATTCCCCCGACCGCATCACCACGCCGTTGGTGAAAAACCCCGAGACCGGCGAGTTCGAGCCCGCCGATTGGGATACGGCGCTCGACCTGGTGGCGCGCAAGTTCGCCGAGCTCAAGGAGGAGCACGGCGGCGAGAGCATCGCGGCGTTCGCGTGCTCACGTTCCACCAACGAGGATATCTATCTCTTCCAGAAGATGGTGAGGTGCGCATTCGACAGCCCCAATGTCGATAACTGCGCACGTGTTTGACACGCCCCTACCGTTGCCGGTCTGGCAACTACACTTGGTTCGGGCGCAATGACGAACTCCATCAAGGATGTGTGCGAGGATTCGCAGGTCATCCTGCTGGTGGGCAGCAATCCGGAAGAGGCGCACCCGGTCATGGGCATGCGCCTGCGGCAGGCGGTCGAGCGCGGCGCGAAGCTGATCGTGGTGGACCCGCGCGAGATCGGGCTGGCGAAGAAGGCCGATATCCACCTGAAGCTGCGTCCCGGCACGAACGTGGCGTTCGCGAACGGCATGGTGAACGTGCTGATACAGAAGGGCCTGGTGGACCGCGAGTTCGTGGAAAGCCGCACCGAGGGCTTCGACGAGCTTGCCGCCATGGTGGCCGACTACACCCCCGAGCGCGTGGCCGAGATCTGCGGCATCGATGCGCGCGACCTGGAGGCGGCCGCCGAGATGTACGCGACGGCCGAGCGCGCCCCGATCGTCTACTGCCTGGGCGTGGTCGAGCACTCCACGGGCACCGAGAGCGTTATGGCGCTGTCGAACCTGGCGCTGGCCGCGGGCAAGCTGGGCCGTCCCGGCTGCGGCATCAACCCGCTGCGCGGCCAGAACAACGTGCAGGGCGCGTGCGACATGGGCGCGGGCCCGGCAGACTTCACGGGCTATCAGAAGGTGGCGAACCCCGAGATGCGCGCGAAGTTCGAGGCCGCATGGGGCGTCGAGCTGAACCAGGCTGCCGGTCTGAAGGCCACTGAGTGCTTCCCCGCCATGATCGACGGGCGCATCCGCGGCCTGTTCCTGTTCGGCGAGGACCCGGTGCGCACCGACCCGGACACGGGCCACGTCATCCGCGCGTTGGAGTCGCTGGACTTCTTCGTGTGCGAGGAGCTGTTCATGACGGAGACGGCGAAGTATGCCGACGTCATCCTGCCCGGTCGCAGCTATGCGGAGAAGGAGGGCACGTTCACCAACACCGAGCGCCGCGTGCAGCGCGTGCGCAAGGCGGTGGACGGTCCGGCGGGCGCGCGTCTGGATACCGAGGTGTTCGCCGATATCATGCGCCGCATGGGGTATGACCAGCCCACGCTCACGGGCGCGCAGCTTATGGACGAGGTGGCAAGCCTGACGCCGTCGTATGCGGGCATCAGCCATGCGCGCCTGGACTCCGCCGCCGTGGCGGGGCAGGGCCTGCAGTGGCCGTGCACAGGTCCGGACCATCCGGGCACGCGCATCATGCACGAAGGGGCGTTTTCGCGCGGTTTAGGCGGATACTCGCTGGCGCAGTACCGCCCGTCGGCCGAGCAGCCCGATGAGGAGTTCCCGCTCGTCATGATGACGGGTCGCGTGCTTGCGCAGTACAACGCGCAGGCCATGACGGGCCGCACCGATGGGCTCAACCAGATCGACGGTGCGTCGTTCATCGAGATCAACGATGTGGACGCCGCTGCCGCGGGCATCGCCGACGGCGACCGCGTGCGCGTGAGCAGCCGCCGCGGCGTCATCGAGAGCCAGGCTCGCGTGTCGGGCAAGACCAACCCCGGTGAGGTGTGGATGCCGTTCCACTTCCAGGATGGCAACGCAAACTGGCTGACCAACGCAGCGCTCGACAACATCTCGGCAACGCCGGAGTACAAGGTGTGCGCCGTGCGTGTGGAGAAGGCGTAAGGGATAGAGCGAGATCGAGCGAGGGGCGCATATGAAGCGGGTTTTGGTGATTGCGACGGGCGGGACCATCGCGTCGGCTGAAGAGGGCAGCGGGCTTGCGCCGGCGTTGACTGGCGAGCAGCTGGTGGCGTTCGTGCCTGAGGTGGCGCAGGTTTGCCATGTCGAGGTTGCGCAGGTCATGAACGTGGACAGCACGAACATGCGCCCGAAGGGATGGCTGACCATCGCGGGCGAGGTACGTCGGAGCTACGACGACTTCGACGGGTTCGTGGTCCTTCACGGCACCGATACCCTGGCGTATACGGCGGCGGGGCTGTCGTACCTAGTGCAGGGCAGGCCGAAGCCCATCGTTCTGACCGGCTCGCAGTTGCCCATGGGCGACCCTGGAACAGACGGCAAGCGAAACCTGCTCGACGCCGTGCACGTGGCCTGCGACGATGCCGCCGCGGGCGTGATGGTGGTGTTCGGCGGAAAGGTGGTCTCGGGGACGGCGGCGCGCAAGGTGCGCACGCGCAGCTTCGAAGCGTTCGATAGCTTGAACGCCCTCGACTTGGGGCGCGTGCGCGATGGACGGGTGACCTGGGCAGATGGCGCTTGCGGTCAGATGAGCACGGTCCCGAGTGCGGCGGCAGGAAACCCTGATGATGCAAACGAGAGGCGCGCATGCGCACCCGCCGAATCGCAGCTTGCCGGTTCTACGGGTGCGACGGAAGTCGTCGACGTAGCTTCGGGCGTGCGCTTCTACGATTCCCTTAACCCTCGCGTTGCGGTGCTCAAGCTTACGCCGGGCATGGATGCGCTGGTCATCGATGCACTGCGTCCTGCGTGCGACGCGCTGGTGGTGGAGGCCTTCGGGCTGGGCGGCATCCCGGAGTACGACGGCATCACCGAAACGCTGCTCGCGTGGGTGGACGCCGGGAAAACGCTGGTCATGACCACGCAGTGCCCGTACGAGGGCGCCGACCTGAGCGTGTACGAGGTGGGTCGCGCGTTCTGCGACCGCCCGGGCGTGCTCATGGGCGGCAGCGCTACCACCGAGGCGCTGTTGGCGAAGACCATGTGGGCGCTTGCACAAGCGGCCGACCCCGACGGCGTCGTCGATCGCGAGAAACTGGCGGAACTGTTCGCCAGCTGCTAAGGGCAAGGGGATAGCTTTGAATCCCATCCCGTCCTTAAAAGTGCAATGCATCACATTTTTAAGGATGAGATCGCAAGGAAGGCGCATATGCATACGGGAAAAGAGACGGGAGAACGTGTCGCTTTTCGTGATTGGGGTTTCGGCGCTGTGGCGATAGGCGCGGCGTCGCAGAACGGCCCGTTGACCTGCGTGGGGCAGGCCAACGGGCCGTTGTCGGTTTCGGGGAGTTTTGCGGGGTTCGTCGCGATGGTTGCCCGGCGCTTTCGCTCTATTCGCAGGAAAATGCAGTTTACGATGATTCCTATTTGCGGAAAAGTGCAGAATTAGGCTGATGCTATTTCACAATTCGTGCATTAGCGCTGGTAAAGCCGTTGGCAAGCGATAGCTTTATTGCGTGTGAGGGGTGAAGCGCTTGGCGGTGTTAAGGGTGCCGCCAAGCGCCGTCCTGTGCCTTCGCCGCCCTATCCCAGCAGGTTGGGCAGCAGGTAGAGCAGGGCCACCAGCGCGCAGCCGATGGCGGCTGCGGCGATCCAGATGTGGAACTCGCGGTCCATCTTGGCGCGCTCGGCGGGGGTGGGTTCGCTGGTGTCCTGCACGGCGTTCACATCGATGGCTCGCGTGCCGTACACCTTCGCGCACACCTCATAGATGACCAGGCCGACTACGCAGTAGATCACGCCGGTGACCAGGGCGTCCGTGTCAAGCTGGGTCATCATGACCAGGTAGATGATGATGCTGATCACCGCGCCGGGCACCATGCCGCGCACCTTGAAGGGACGCTTCAGGTCGGGCAGCTTGCGGCGCAGGCCCAGGCACGCCACCATGCCGATGACGTAGTAGAACAGGTCGGCGAACAGGGAAAGCGATGCGATGTAGTCCAGCGTGCTCGTTGCCACCAGCGCCACCGTGAGCACGCCGAGCGTGATGACGGCCACGTAGGGCGTGCGGTACTTCGGGTGCAGTTTGGCGAACACGGCGGGCAGGCTGCCGTCGCGGGCCATGGTGAACAGGTAGCGCGGCGGCACCGCGATGGACGCGTTCAGGGTGGAGAAGTCGCCGCCGAACGCCACGCCCAGCGCCAGCAGCGCAAGCGGCAGGCCCAGGATGCCGGCGCTCATCATGGCCTCGGCGTAGGGCGCGGACGACTCGGCCACGGCGGCCAGGCCGTCGGCGGGCACGATGCCCACGAGGAACCACTGGAACAGGGCGTTCACCACGAAGATGATGAACGGCGAGAGCATCATGGCGCGGGGGATGTTGATCTGCGGGTGGCGGATCTCCTCGCCCATGGCGCAGCATGTCTCGAAGCCGGCGAAGCACCACCAGATCATGGCCACGGCGGCGATGAACCCGCCGCCGCCCAGGTCGCCCATGAAGTCGGGCGCGGTCACGAAGTTCGGCAGCTGCACGTTGGGGATCATGGTGAGGAACCAGATGGCGGCCACGCCCCAGAAGAAGAACATGAAGCCGTTCTGCAGCTTGCCCGTCAGCTCCACGCCGCGGACGTTTGCGACGATGAACGCGACCAGGGCGATGATGGCGATGACCACGTCGTCAACGGGCAGTTCTACGCCGAACGCCAGGAAGATGGTCTTGAAGTAGTAGCTGAACGCCAGCGCCTCGCCGCCGGTGACGGCGATGAGCGACATGATGAAGTTCCATCCGGCCAGAAAGCCCGCGGGGCGGCCCAGGCCCAGCGACGCGTACTGGTACGTGCCGCCGGCGAAGGGCAGCGCCGCGCCCATCTCGCCGTACATGAGCGCCGGGTAGATGCTGATGAGCGCCGCAAGCGCCGTTGCCAGGACCACGAACGGCCCCATCTCGCCGACGACGTTGCCGCCGGTGGTGAACAGGCCGACGCCGATGACGGTGCCGGCGGTGATGGTGATGGCCTCGCGCAGGCCGAGCGTGCGCTTGAGGCCGACGGCGGGCTCCTTCTGCGCGCCGCCTTCGTTCGGTTGGTTGCCCATGGGCGTTCCTTTCAGCGTGCCGTCCGCGTTAGCGGGTCGGCGTGCTGTCGCATGCCCGATCCCTATCGGGCATGCGACAGCATTGCGGATACGACGGAAACCACTTTAGCACTCTACCGTACTAAAGCAATAGGGATTTTGGGTGGTGAAAGATCGGGAGCGAAGGGCTCTTCGTGCTGTATCCTATTTTTATTCGCAAATAATCATTAACAAGAATATACGCGCATTGAAATATAGCCATCCTGCTATAGAATATGAATGATATAGGTTATAGCTACGCGTGAATAAACGTGGATGAGAAGAATTAAGGGGACGCTTCGCACGATGGCTTGGCTAAAGGATAAGGGGCTTGGATGCTTGGCGGCGGTGCTGCTGAGCCTTTCGCTGGCTGCGGGGCTGATGCCCGCACCTGATGCATTCGGCGCCGATGCGGGGTCGGGCTCTTCCGGCGGGTCGGTCACCGCTCCGACGTCGCCTTCCCAGCCTGCGCAACAGCCCTACATCGCCGATGTTTCCATCTGGTCGCATGAGTTGGGCGCCACGGTCGGCGTCGCATCCAGCCCCAGCTCGGCCATCGCCCAGCGCATCTCCACGAAGGGCGGCACGCTGTGGTTCGACAACGTGGCCTGGTGGAACGACGGCACGAGCGTGGCGAACCAAAGTTACGTCAGCTGGTCGGTGTCCGATCCCTCCATCGCCACCATCTCGCCCGGCGGCATCCTGACCGCGGTGGGCGACGGCATTGTGGCCGTGACGGCCACTGCCACGGCGAACACGCAGGGCGGCTCGCCGCTTGCCTGCACGATCTACGTTGAGGTGACCGGGCAAACCGATGCGCGCTACGTGTCCGGCATCCGCATCGCGGGCCCCGATGGGGAGGCGCTGTCGGGCCCCTACGTCCTTGAGCAGGATCTGTCCACGGCTACGGCCCAGTTCTACGCCCTGGTCGACGTGGTGGACCCGGCAACGGGCGCCACCCAAACGTACTCGACGAAAAACGGCTCCATCGCCTCGCAAACCGGCGATATCGCCGACGTCACATGGTACGTGGGCGACACCACCGCCGCCATCGATCAGACCACGGGCTTGTTCCGCCCGTCGAGCTACGGCATCGCGTCGATCTACTGCGCCAGCGCCGCTGGCCACGGAGGCGCCACGGTGACGGGCAGCGCGACGGTCAACACGAAGGACCCCACCGGCGGGGAGGTGAAGGCCGACTACCACCCGCAAAGCTCCATCAAGGTCAAGGCGTATTACGAGGAAGACCCGCCTGCCGACCTGCACGATGATTCCGACGAGCACTTCGTCATCAACAAGGAGTACTCGCTCGAGCAGCTTGAGAGCATGGGCACGGTGACCGCCACCTACACGGCGCTCGGCGACGGCGCCTACTACACCATGACCGGCCGCGGCGTGGCCCTGTCGACGGTGCTCGAGGACGCGGGCGTGAACATCGCGGGGATGTCCCAGCTCAACTTCGGGACGGCGGACAACATCGACCGGCCCGTCAGCTCGGCGTTCATCTTCGACGCGGACCGCTACTACTTCCCCAACATCGACATCGGCAGCTACGCGGGCGCCGTGCAGGTGTACCCGATCATCGCCTTCGAGAGCAACGAGATCAAAAACGCCGGCACCGACCCGAACTACGACATGACCGAGGCGACGCGCTTCCGCCTGCTGTTCGGCTCCACGCCCGACGGCGGCACGTCGCAGTACCAGATCAAGTGGATCAACACGCTGTACGTGGTGCTGGCGGGCGGTCCCCCGGTGCAGCCCGGAAACGACGAAAACCCCGGCGGCTCGAACAACGAAGGCGACCAGCCGGGCGGCGGCGGGATCTCCAACGGCACGACCACCGGCGACGGCACCGGCTCGGGCGACGAGGGCAACGGCACCGGCT
>JAERMT010000379.1_pt1 | contig 26941 bp, 28 predicted proteins | sample 9267081 | NCBI WGS metagenome assembly JAERMT01 (sample SAMN17071939, study PRJNA684904) | human gut metagenome | isolation source: diarrhea sample from child under the age of five | host: Homo sapiens | place: South Africa: Mafikeng, Mafikeng Provincial Hospital | collected 2019-09
ATGTTTCCATGCACTGTCCATTGACGGAAAGTACAAAACATATGATCAACAAAGAAACTTTATCACTTATGAAGTCATCAGCGTTTATCATTAATACTTCAAGAGGTGCACTTATTGATGAGACTGCTCTTATAGAAGCATTGGAAAATGGCACGATTGCAGGAGCCGGACTTGATGTTCAGGAAACCGAACCACCGGAAGAGAACAGCCCTCTTTATACTATGGATAATGTCCTTCTGACCCCTCATATGGGATGGAAAGGACTTGAAACAAGACAGCGGCTGGTTTCTATTCTGGCAGACAATATAAAGAAGTTTATGGAAGGAAATCCCATCAATGTTGTATCAGGCCTATAGAATCAACTTGTCGGCACACTAGCAAAATAGGTTATAAAAAAGTCTGTAAATCAGTATGCAAGGAAGGAAAACCAATGAAAAATATATTGATTATTTCAAGCTCCCCAAGAAAAAAAGGAAATTCACAAATCCTTTGTGAGCAGTTTCAACAAGGGGCAGAAGCAAAAGGACATCAGGTGAACATCGTACGCATTATGGAGAAAAATATAGGTTTTTGCAGAGCCTGCGATGGCTGTATGAGAAATGGTGGTACCTGTGTATTAAAAGATGACATGGCTGAAATACTCGAAATGTTTCAGAAAGCAGATGTACTTGTACTGGCTACTCCGGTTTATTTTTATGGAATCAGTGCCCAGATGAAGACATTTATTGACCGCACTTATCCTATCTGGCAGCATCTTGGTAAAAAAGAAGTTTACTACATTATATCGGCTTGTCTGGGTGAGGACATTATTGAAAGATCGCTTGGTGATCTGGATGGTTTTGTAGAACATCTGGAAGAATACAAGATTGCAGGAAAGATATATGCAGCAAATGTGATGGATGCTGGATTAGTCAGGAATCAAAGCGCTTTCAAAAAAGCTTATGATATGGGATATTCTATTTAATAATGACGAGACACATAAATAAATTCAAGTTTTGTTGATTAGGAAATTGAGGAGTCATGCATTTTGTAAAGGGAGATCTGTAAATGAAAACGTGTTGTTTAGTATGGGAAATTCCTGTAATAGAGGGAGAACATTATAATCCAATTATGAATGTCATTTATATGCAAAAAGCAAAGAAATTTTTGAATCAATTAAATCGATATTTTCAGAATAAGAATATGGATTGGCAGTGTGTTTTGGACCGTTCAGCATGTACTTATAATGAGATTTTTTCCAGTGAAAATCAAGCAGTTATTTTTGCTCCAGAAGCCAAAACAAGACAATGGTTATATAAAAAAGAAATTCAAGATGTAAGTATTCCAAAATATTATTTGGATTTTGCAGAATATAATGAAGGAAAGTTAGATAAAATAGCAATTTTCTTTATGAACTTAAAAAAAGATGTACAATAGATTTCCTTGTTATGGAGCAATGATATGTTTGGGAGGTAGAAAAAATTACAGGGAAAAGAAACCGAAGTAAAAAGCCGATGCGGGATGATATGCCCCTTGTCAAGCGCCCGTCGGTGCGGTTGCTACTACGCAAATCCTTGAATTTTTTACTACATATACTTTGCAGACATATATTTTTCTTTTATATTTTGTAGTAATATAGAATCCTTCTTCACGGGTACTTCCTTTGTTCTCATGTAAATATAAAATGATTGAAATTTTTCATTATTAAATACATATATTTATAATTAAGAGAGTTACAATGCCGGTACCTTGGGAACATCGGAGGTTGCAATTATAAGAGTTTTTGATAGAAAAAAGTCTTTTAATATATCCTGATTGATGATATAATATTCTGAAATGTTGACAGATGGACATTTTAACTTTCTAAAATGTTGACAGATGGATATTTTTGCTTTCTAAAATGTTGATAATAAAAGAAATATAGTAATTAAAAATGTTACAAAGTTGTTCCTGATAAAAATATTATTTGGTAACAGGAGGCGTTTTATGTTAAAAAGAAAAGTGACGCATTACATAAAAAAATGGGTAGATTCAAAAAATAAAAAATGTCTTGTAATTCAGGGAGCCAGACAAACAGGAAAAACATATATAGTTGAAAGATTTGCAGAAGAGAACTATGAAGAAATTGTTGAAATTAATTTTAAACAGATGCCTTCTGCGATGGATATTTTTTCCGGTGATCTAACAGTAGATAATATGGTTATGGCTATGCGGTTTCGTTTTCCTGAAAAGAAGATTATTCCAGGAAAGACTATGATTTTTCTGGATGAGATCCAGGAGTGTCAGGAAGCAATAACTTCTCTTAAGTTTTGGGCATTAGATAATAGATTTGATGTTATTGCATCAGGATCACTTTTAGGAATTGATTATAAACGTGCTTCTTCTTACCCTGTTGGGTATGTTGATTATCTGAAAATGTATGGAATAGATTTTGAGGAGTTTCTTTGGGGAATGGGAATCTCGGAGGATATGATAATGAATCTCTGTGGATATCTTGGTTCAAAAGCTGCTATTCCAGAGGCAATTCATTCTCAGATGATGAAATATTTTAGGCAGTATGTTGCTATAGGTGGTATGCCGGAAGCAGTTCAGAAGTATATAGATACAAAAGACTTCAGGGAGGTTGACCGGATTCAGAGAAGCCTGTTACAGGGATATCAGTATGATATAGCCCATTATGCTACAGCTGAAGAAAAGGTAAAAGCGGAGAAGTGCTACCTTTCCCTTGCGAAACAGTTATTGGATAAAGAGAATCATAAATTTCAATATAAAGAAGTTGAGCATGGAGGCAGGGCACAGAAGTATTTTTCTAGTATCGAATGGTTACTTCGTGCAGATATGTTGTATTTGTGTAAACTTGTAACAGATATAAGATTTGATCTGGATGATTATGCAAGAAATGATTTTTTCAGAGCTTATACAACGGACTTGTCTCTGTTGATGGCGATGAAAGATTTTTCCTTGAAACAGCATATTATAGAAAATACTTTAGCAGGAAATTCCAAAGGAGGAATATTTGAATGCGCTGTAGCAGATGCTCTTTATAAGAAGGGATATCAGTTATATTTCTATAAAAATGAGACAACGAAAAAAGAAATTGATGTAATCATTCAAAAAGATGGAAAAGTAGTGCCTATTGAGGTCAAGAGTGGAAATACACGTGCAAATTCACTAAAGTCGATCATGAAAAATAATAAAGATATAAGCTATGGATATAAGTTCATAGATGGGAATGTAGGAACCAGCGAAGAGGGAATAATCACATTACCGCTCTATATGATCGCTTTCTTTGATAAAGTATCAGAATAACTGTAGACAAACTTGGTGTTGGGTGTTATGCCCAGCACCATTTTTCTTAATAAGAAATGCAAAACCGTATACACAGCTTAGAAGACCGGATTTTTATTTATAAGAGCTTTGGTTTGGCAGGTGGTTTCTTACTGCTTACTATACAGACAGCATTATTTATTGATGTATTATCAGCAGTATATATGATTTTCAGATACGCTCTAGGGGTGATGTTCTAAGTGACAGATTGTTTCAATTTTTGCAGAAACATTTCAGCAGCCTTTGATTGAAATGCAGTTCTTTTCCAGATCAATGCGTAATGAATTTCTAATGGTGGATTTAGAGGACGGAAACAAACATCCTGTTCCAACACTGTTGGAAGTAAATCTTCAGTGGTCAGGTAAAAACCTAATCCACTTTTGATAAATTTTGTCGGAGAGCCATTGACCACATTGTATGTGGCAGCAATATTGAAGTTTTCTATGCCAGCATCAGCCCAATGAGAAATCAACTGTTGCAGACCGGCTCTTCGATGAAAAATAAGAGGTATTTTCAAAATGTCTTTCTTCTCTATATAATCACTTTCGGCAAGCTCGCAGTCAGAAGGCATTAAAAGTCCCCAACGGGATGATTCCGGTAGTGGGATGTAATCATATTCTGAAATATCAATCGGTTCCAAAAATATAGCAAAATCAATACTTCCATGTTCCAGACGTTCTGACACATCAATCGCATCGCTGCTGTAAAATTGAAAATGCACATCAGGATATTGGAAACGAAGACGTGCGGCTGTATTTAATACTGTCATTGTTGGATTACCGCCAATAGTAATTTCTCCACTGATCTGCGGATTATTAGAGCTTAAATCATATTCGGTTTTTTCTACTAATGACAGGATTTCCTCTGCCCGTTTTCTGAGTATAATTCCATCTTCTGTCAATGTGATTTTACGCTTTCCACGAATAAGCAGTTGTTTTCCAAATTCATTTTCCAGCTCCATGAGCTGTTTGGAAAGATAAGGCTGTGAGATATGCAGGCTCTCAGCAGCTCTTGTGATATTCTCTTCTTTGGTAACGGCAAGAAAATATTGTAATGTCCGTAATTCCATTATCATCACCTCGATTTTAGTGTAATCGTTTTTACCATTCCTGTCAATTATGATAAATCATTCTATATAAGTATTTGTTATTTTAATCAGAGAAGACTATACTCTTTACTGACAGAATACAGATAAGAGGATTGAGAAAAATGATGGAAAAGCAAAAACGAAAACCGCTGGATATGTTACACGGCTCCATCTGGAATAAGCTGCCGCTATTCGCACTCCCAGTAGCAGCAACTGCCATTTTAGAGCAGCTTTTTAATGCTTCGGATATTGCGGTTGTCGGGAATTTTACCGGAGCCGGAAAAACAATCGCAGTGGCAGCAGTTGGTGCAAACAGTTCGATTATTTCGCTGATTGTCAATCTGTTTGTTGGGATTGCACTTGGAGCGAATGTTGTCATTGCCAATGCAATCGGAAGAAAAGATAAAGATGCTGTTACAAAAGCGGTTCATACTTCGATTATTATTGCAATACTGGCAGGAATCGGTGTTGCTATTGCCGGGGAATTGGCTGCGGATCCCTTACTGTCAGCCCTTCAGGTACCTGGGGATGTTTTCCCGGAAGCTCTGCTTTATCTTAGAATCTATCTGCTCGGGATGCCGGTCATATTGCTCTATAACTTTGAAGCAGCTATTTTCAGAAGTACAGGAGATACCAAAACTCCGCTTGTCATATTAACAATATCGGGAATCCTGAATGTATTGTTGAATCTGTTCTTTGTAGCTGTTTTACACATGACAGTAAACGGTGTTGCCATCGCAACAGTTGTTTCCAATGCAGTAAGTTCTGTTTTATTGTTTTATCGTCTTGTAAAAACAAAAGAACTAATCCATGTAGAATGGAAAGAACTGAGAATTGACAGAAAAATATTAGGACAGATTATGAGGATTGGTTTACCGGCAGGAATCCAAACTGCGGTATTTGCAGTAGCCAATATTGTGATCCAGTCAGCAATCAACAGTCTTGGAACAGTGGTTATGGCAGCATCTTCAGCAGCTTACAATATTGAGATTTTTGCATACGATATATTGAATTCATTCAGTCAGGCGTGCACGACTTTTGTGGGACAGAATTATGGTGCAGGACAGATCAGACGATGCAGAAAAGTTTTGATCTTGTGTATTGTTGAGGATGCAATTGCAACTGCAAGCGCTATTATATTGATCCTGCTGACAGGAAAGGCATTGCTTTCCATTTTCAATAATGATCCACAGGTTATTTCCGTAGGATACACGAGACTTATTATGGTATTCTCTGCATATACCTTCAGTATGTTGTATGAAAATATGTCCGGTTATATGAGGGGATTTGGATTTTCTCTGATACCGGCTATAGTGACAACGCTGGGAATATGTGGAGTGAGAATTTTCTGGATTATGGCAGTATTCCCTTCACACAAAACATTTGCCGGAATATTGACCGCTTACCCGGTCAGCCTTTCAGTGACGGCATTACTGATTTTTATAGTATTGGCAATTTATCATCCATCGAAAAGATTTCAGACAGATAAAGGAGAGATGTAATTATGGAAAGAAAAGAGATTGTATTAAATAATGGTGTAACGATGCCGCCAATCGGTTACGGAGTGTTCCGCATGACGAATCTGGAAGAATGTGAAAATGCTGTTGTACAGGCAGTTAAAACAGGTTATCGCCTGATTGATACTGCGGCTGCTTACGAAAATGAAACTGCTGTTGGAAAAGCAATTAAACGTGTTATTGCAGAAGGATTTGTCAGCAGAGAAGACTTATTTGTTACTACAAAACTTTGGATTATAGATACGACTTATGAGAAAGCAAAAGAAGGATTTCAGCGCTCTCTTGATCGTTTGGGATTGGAGTATGTGGATCTCTATCTGATTCACCAGCCATACAATGATTATTACGGAGCATGGCGTGCGTTAGAAGAATTGTATGAAGAGGGAAAAGTAAAAGCCATCGGAGTGGATAATTTCACGCAGGACAGAATGGCGGATTTTTTGTTCTTTAACAAGGTAAAACCGGCAGTAAACATGATCGAATGCAATGCATATTTTCAGCGTGAAGATGAGTGCAGGTATCTGAAAGAACAAAACATACTGATGCAGGCATGGTCGCCTCTTGCTGCCGGAAAAGAAGATCTTTTCAATAATGAAATATTATGTGAAATTGCACAGAAGCATGGTAAATCAGTGGCACAGATTGTTTTAAGATGGCTTGTGCTAAGAGGAATTGTCCCGGTTGTAAAGTCGGCAAATCCTATAAGGATGAAAGAAAATCTGGATATTTTTGATTTTGTACTGTCAGAAGAAGAGATGAAGCAGATTGCGACACTGGATACCGGTCACACATATGCAACAGCACGGAATACGGGAAAAGCAGTAACAGAATTTTTGGAAAAAGCGAATCAGTATCATGTATAGGGAGTTTTTCATTTAATGAAGAAAGCTGTATTATATAGGCATACTATATTCAACAAGTCCATTGACACCGGAACACAACAGCCTGTTGGATATTTCAATGATTTCTTCTAAAGGGATTTTTTTGCCATCAGCCACCCATCTGCGGTACATTTCCACACCGGCACTTTGAATAAATTCCAACAGGATGTTTTGCTTTGGGGGATCCAACAACTGGAGCCAGGTGGATTTTTCCCAGGTAGAATGGACTACATTCTCTATCATTTGATTTCTGATATAGCTATAGCTTCCACTGCAGGTGATTTTTTCATATGCCAATCCTTTTTCAACAGAGTATAGAAAAAATTCTCGATTAATCTTATCTAATTCCTCCGGTACTCGGTAATCTGCAATCCGTTCCAGATATTCTTGTGTCATAATGTTCTGCAACTCTGCGAGGAGAGCATCTAATGTTTCGTAGTATCGGTAAAAGGTTTTCTTATTGATTCGTGCCCGTTCACATAATTCTTTGACCGTAATTTTTTCATAATCCATCTCACAAATCATTTCTTTAAAGTTGGTCTGTATTGCTTCAACTGTTTTTTGCACACGCAAATCTTCTGTTCCATTTAATAACATCTTTTTCCCCCTATTTTATATGTTATGCCACGCTTTTTGAAGAAACGTGGCATATTCCACTATTTTCAAAATACTGCCCGTTGTTTTTTTCTTTCGAATAGAACTATAATACCGATATAAGAAATAAGCAACCTAAGTTGCATAACAGAAATGTAACATGGTTGCAGATAAAAGTCAAGAAAATATACAGAGGTAGCAGTCATGGAATATATAACATTGAATAATGGTGCAAAAATGTCAAAGCTGGGATATGACTGTGGGTATATTGGCAGAGGAGAAAGTAATTATGAGTAGAAATGCAGAAGTAACAGCCTTGCGGGAAAATGAAATGGGGACGCTTCCGGTGGGAAAACTTTTACGAAAAATGGCCCTTCCACTGATTTTTTCCATGTTTGTGCAGGTACTGTACGGTCTGGTAGACAGTATGTATGTGGCACAGATTGGTGATTCGGCACTTACGGCAATCTCCCTTTGTATGCCGGTACAGTATCTGGTGCTTGGCGTCGGGATCGGAATCGGTGTGGGTGTTAATTCCATACTGTCGAAGAAGCTGGGAGAAAAGGATGAACATGGTGTGAATCGAGCAGCAGGAAATGGCTTTGTACTGGTATGGATCGTATCCGTTCTCTTTATCCTTATGGGGCTGTTGGCAATAGAACCGTTCTATCGGATACAGACAGATATTCCGGAAGTGCTTGATATGAGCATTTCCTACAGTCGGATTATCAGTATTGTTTCTTTTGCAGCGTTACATGAGGTACTTATGGAACGGCTTTTGTCAGCTACCGGAAAAGCAAATCTTACGATGATACCAATGCTGACGGGTGCGGTAACGAATATCATTCTTGATCCAATCATGATTTTTGGATGGTTCGGATGCCCGGCCTTTGGTATTGCAGGTGCGGCTTATGCAACAGTCATCGCACAGGCGGTTGCTGCATTGGTCGCTTTGATGTTGAATCTGAGATTCAATAAAGACGTGCAGTTTAGAGCAGAGGGCTTCATCCCGGATGGCGGTATTATTGCTGAAATTTTGAAAGTAGGAATCCCGGTCGCGTTGTCACAAAGCCTGATTTCAGTACTTGCTTTTGGTATGAATAATATTCTGCTCTCTCTTTCAGCAGTAGCACCTGGGATATATGTCATTTATATTCGTTTGCAGAGTTTTGTGATCATGCCGGCAAGCGGTATGAGTACGGCAGGTATTTCCATCATTGCCTACAATTATGGTGCAGGAAATAAAGAGAGAATTATGGAAACCTTAAAAAAGAGCATAATGGTAAATCTGATCGTTGCTGTTGTAGGCATGGTAGTGTTTCTGACAGTACCAGAATTGTTGCTTGCAATGTTTAACGCCTCAGATGCCGTTTTGAAAATCGGTGTTCCGGCACTCCGCATTATTGCAGCTTCCCTGCTTTTGACTACTACAACACAGATTCTGACAGGTTTCTTGCAGGCGTTGGGACGTGGTACGGACAGTTTTGTCATTGCAATTACGCAGGCAGTCTTTCTTCTGCTTGCAGCATGGCTTCTGTCACTGACGGGCAGTGCAGTATTGGTATGGCTGGCGTTTCCTATTATGGAAGTGCTTCGATTTATCATCGGAGTATTCCTTGTAAAAAGAACATATAAAAATCAGATTATGAAATTGGAGGTAGCAGAATGAACAAAAAAGTATTGATTGCGTATTTTTCCCATGAGGGAGAGGCTTATGCAGGAGGAAAAATTGTAACCCTGGAAATCGGTAATACAAGAGTGGCGGCTCAGATGATGGAGGCCATGACAGGAGCTGATGTATTCCGTATTGAAACCGTAAATCCTTATCCATATGACCACATGGAAACTGTGACACTTGCACAGAAGGAACAGAAGGAAAATGCCAGACCGGAACTGAAAGGAAATGAGATCAATATAGAACCTTATGATACTATCATCCTTGGTTATCCGAACTGGTGGGGTACTATGCCGATGGCTGTATTCACGTTCATGGAAAGCCATGATTTTGCCGGTAAAACGATTCTTCCGCTCTGCACCCATGAGGGCAGTGGAATGGGACACAGTGAGGCCGACATCAAGGCAGTATGCCCGGATGCAAGAGTTGAAAGAGGTCTTGCAATCACTGGCTGCAAAGTAAGTAAGGCAGGTAAAAATATTGAAAAATGGCTCACCTTGGCAGGTCTTATGTAACAGAGCATTTCGCGCAGGCTACGGCCATATAGATACTGCTCATGCTTATCAGATTTTGAACTGACAGTGGAAGAAATGGAGCGTATCCGTGTTTAGATAAGGCAGTTCGATTCTTTAACCGAATCAAGTAAGTCCCCTGTTTCAATTGCGAAAAGCAATAAGCAGTGGGTGGGGACTTGCTTGTATCAGGAGGAGTGCAAACTCCTTCTGATAAACTGCGGAGCAGTTATTCGGTTATGAGCAAGTAGCGAAGCGGATTGCGAATATCCGCTTGATCATGATTGCAATTAAAAGTCAAGAAAACAGGTGGAGGAAAACAACATGAAACAGACTTATGTAACTTTGAATGATGGAAACAAAATCCCACAGTTTGGTCTTGGAGTTTATATGATTCCAGGTGACGAGAACACGAAGGCAGCATGCCTGGAGGCATTTCGCGCAGGCTACCGCCATATAGATACTGCTCATGCTTATCAGAACGAGCGTGGTGTTGGAGCAGCTGTGAAAGAAAGCGGAATTTCTCGGGAGGAAATCTGGATTACCACAAAACTGTGGCCAAGCGAGTATGGTGAAGGAAAAACAGCAGAGGCAATCGACAAAATGTTGTCCCGACTGGATACAGACTACATCGATCTGCTTCTTCTGCATCAGCAGTTTGGTGATTATATCGGGGCATGGAAGGATATGGAGAAAGCGGTTGCCGCAGGTAAGGTAAAATCCATTGGAATCAGTAATTTTGAGTCAGAACGTTTGGAGGAGCTTCTTGCTGCCGCAACAATCAAGCCGTCTGTCCTGCAGGTGGAGTGCCATCCGTATTATCAGCAGACACAGCTGAAAGAGCGAATTTCAAAATATGGTACAGTGATCGAGAGCTGGTATCCGATTGGACATGGTGATAAAGATTTATTGAATGAGCCTGTATTTACAGAGCTTGCAGAAAAATATGGCAAAAACAATGTGCAGATCATCCTGCGTTGGCATATTCAGGAGGGAACCATTGTATTCCCGAAATCTACGAATCCGAAGCATATTCAGGACAATATCGACATTTTTGATTTTGAACTGACAAAGGAGGAAATGGATCGTATCCGAGCTTTGGACAAGGGGGTTCGCTTCTTCAACATGAGCTTTGAGGAGCAGGAGAAACATTTGAGTGCATTTACTCCTGCAGATTAACCGCTTGACTGAGGTAAATACAAAAATGTTTTCCAATAATCCTATTAGCACATGACGGAAGGAGAAAATTTTTCATGATGAAAGAAGTTATGATTTGGGCAGGTGCCGGGCAGATTGGAATGGCGATTGCCAGAAGAATGGGCTACGGTATGAAAATCGTGGTGGGCGATAAGAAAATAGAAAATGCCCAGGCGATAGCAAAAACGATGAAGGCAGCGGGATTTGATGTCCTGCCTATGGAAATGGATCTGTCAAGCAGGGAGTCTATCCTGCATTTTATAAATGAAGCACAGAAATATGGAAAAATTAAAATGCTGGTGAATGCGGCAGGTGTTTCACCATCGCAGGCACCAATTGAAGCTATTTTAAAAGTCGATCTTTATGGAACGGCAGTTCTGCTTGAGGAGATTGGCAAGGTCATTGCACCTGGCGGTGTTGGTGTGACCATTTCCAGTCAGAGCGGTCATCGCATGAAGCAGCTTACACCAGAGGAAGATGCGCTGCTTGCCTGCACACCAACGGAAGAATTGTTACAGCTTCCTATGCTGCAGCCGGAAAATATCAAAGACACCCTTCATGCTTACCAGATTGCAAAGCGCTGTAATGAAAAGCGTGTGATGGCAGAGTCGGTAAAATGGGGAGAAAAGGGAGCGAGGATCAATTCCATTTCGCCCGGTATTATTGTCACGCCGTTGGCGTTAGATGAGTTTGCTGGTCCTCGTGGTGATTTTTATAAAAATATGTTTGCCAGGTGTCCGGCAGGACGTCCCGGAACAGCAGATGAGGTGGCAAATGTGGCAGAACTGTTGATGAGTGATAAAGGAGCATTTATCACCGGTGCAGATTATCTGATTGATGGCGGAGCGACTGCAAGTTATTTTTATGGTCCGTTGAAGCCACAGGAGTAAGCAAGGAGGAAAGCATGAAAAAATTAGGATTTGGATGTATGAGGTTTCCTATGCAGGGGGAGACCGTTGATGTTGAAGAAGTGGAAAAAATGGTAGACACCTTTATGGAAAGAGGATTTACTTACTTTGATACTTCCTATGTTTATCATAACGGTGAGAGTGAAAGTATTCTGAAAAAAGTTTTGGTGGAGCGGTATCCGAGAGAGTCATTTACGATTACTACAAAATCGCCGGTATTTCTTGTAGAAAATCAGGAACAGTTCTTTTCCATTTTTCAGCAGCAGCTTGACCGTTTGGGAACAGATTATGTGGATTATTATTGGCTGCACGCTGTCAATGGTGAAATATATCAGAAGATTCAATCTCTGGACCTGATGGATGCACTGATTCAGCTGAAAAGAGACGGGAGAACCAGACACATTGGACTTTCCTTTCATGATTCTCCGGAGCTGTTGGATCAGATTCTCACAGAGCATCCAGAATTGGAATATGTTCAGCTTCAATTAAACTATTTTGATTGGGATTCTCCTTATGTTGCAGCAGGAAGATGTTATGAGGTATGCAAAAAGCATGGAAAACAGGTTGTCGTTATGGAACCGGTAAAGGGCGGTGCACTTGTGAATCTGCCGCAGGCTTTGGAACAAAAGCTGCGCAATTGTGATCAGGAGGCGTCTATGGCATCCTGGGCGATTCGTTTTTGCGCCAGTCTGGATCATGTTTTTATGGTTTTGTCCGGCATGTCCAATATGGTGCAAATGCTGGATAATCTTTCCTATATGCAGGAGTTTCGACCTCTCAGCGGGCAGGAAGAAGAGGCTGTAAAAGAGGTGGCAAGTGCTTTGAGAAAAAATATGGCTTATGATCCTCAGTCGTTTGCAGAAGCAGAAAAGGTATGTCCGAAACACATTGGAATTGTCAAGATTGCAGAAATGCTCAATGACCACAAGAAAATGAACAACTATACAAATACCTGTATTTATTATGGTCCGTACCTTGGAAAGTTGGGGAAGGCTACGGATTGTGATCAATGTGGGAAGTGTATGAGCGTGTCCGCAGGACAGGATGTGATCGGCATGTTGGAGGAAGCAGAAAAGACCATTACCCATTTCTAAGGAATGATGATAGATTCAATGAGCTGATGCTCACGGCTGCCTAAAAAACAAATTTAGAACGGAGGTTTTGTTATGAAGCAAATCTGCATTGGACTTTTCCTGTTTCTCCTTGTTTTCAGTTTAGCAGAGTATGTAAGTGCAAACAGTAATTCGTACTCAAATTCGCAGGAGAACAGCAATACACAGACATCCGGTATCATATCGGATACAGAGGCGTCACCTGATACAACAGGCACGCCTTCTGATAACGGTTCTGCATCAGCAGATATCGGGGTGTTTGATCTTGAGAAAGGTACCGTGCTATTAAACAACGGACAGACAATGCCAATTCTCGGAATCGGCACCTATCGACTGTCTCAAAGCGAGGCAGAGGATTCAGTCTATTGGGCGTTGCGTGACGGATACCGACTGATTGATACCGCACATATCTACGGTAACGAAGAAGGTGTTGGAAAAGGAATTAAGCGGGCGATCAGCGAGGGTCTTGTCACAAGAGAGGAAATATTTGTCACAACCAAGATGTGGACTTCTGATTATGACGATGGAGAAAATGCAATCGAAGAATCTCTTCACCGTTTGGATCTGGACTATATTGATTTGATGATTCTGCACCATTCGCAGCCAAGTAATGATGTAACAGCATATCAGGCAATGGAAAAAGCTGTAAAGGATGGAAAACTGCGATCCATCGGCCTTTCTAATTACTATACGGCAGAGGATTTTGACCGCCTTGTAAATGCTACAACCATTACGCCCGCTATTCTGCAAAATGAAACTCATCCGTATTATCAAAGCAAAGAGATGAAAGAGCATTTGAAACAATACGGTACAGTGTTGGAATCATGGTTCCCACTTGGCGGACGAGGCAACACACAGCGTCTTTTTGACGATGAAACGATTTCTTCCATTGCCGCAGATCATCAAAAAACTTCGGCACAGATTATTCTGCGCTGGCATTTACAGGCAGGAAATATTGCAATTCCGGGTTCCGGCAATGAGGCACACATTCAGGAAAACTATGAGATTTTTGACTTCTCACTTTCCGATGAAGAAATGCAGAGAATGACTGCTCTTGATAAGCAGGAGCGTTTTGCCAGCTATTAAACATAAGCACATCGCAGAAAGGGAATGTGTATGATTCATAAAAAAAGATATCTGCTCCTATTTTGGGGAATGACTCTTTCTCTTTCCTTGTGTTCCTGTTTTGCATTGCCTTCTACTGACAGAATCACTGCGTATTCTGACGAGGAGACAGAAATGCAAACAACTGAAATGCCGGAAACTGATTCGTCCGAAAACTTGACATCCGAATCCGATCATACAGATGCTGCCACCTTACTTTATATGGGACAGGCAAGTATGCGAATTGTTACAGCAGAGGGGAAGGTAATTTATATAGACCCCTACACAGGCGATTATACAATGCCGGCCGATCTGATTTTGATTACGCATGGACATTTTGATCATTGTGCGGTGGAAAAGGTTGAGAATCAAAACGCTGATTGTCAGATTATTACCAATAAAGAAGCTGTCGTAAATGGTGAACATAAGTCATTTGATCTTGGCTATGTGAAAATTGAAGCTGTGGAGGCAGGATACAATAACTGGCATGATGTGAACGAGTGTGTCGGTTATATTTTGACTTTCAGTAACGGAAAATCCGTATATGTGACAGGTGATACCTCCACAACAAAACAAATGCCACTTTTGGCAGATAAAAACATTGATTATGCATTTTTCTGTTGTGATGGTGTGTTTAACATGGGGCTTGAAGAAGCTGCTGAATGTGCAAAGGAAGTTGGGGCAAAGCATAATATTCCCTATCACAATACTACTGACAATACTGGGGAAATGTTTGATCGTTCACGCGTTGAGCAGTTTGATGCACCAAACTGTTTGATTATTTTTCCTGGAGAAGAATTACTCCTCAAATAGACAATTTCTTGGGGCGATGCCCGGGCGAGAATCAACACAATCAGTCTAGGCGTGATTGTCACACCTTTGGCGTATGACGAATTTAATGCTACTGGAGATACTTATCAACAGATGATTGATGCTCAAACAGAGTAGTTTCCAATTTCGTTATAGCCCTGATAAACTTTTTCGTGGCTGAAGTAGGATTATTAGCATACATTAATCCATACGGCAGAGTGTAATTTGTTTCAAGTGGAAGTGTTACAAGATTGTTGTGAATATCTGTATAGACTGGTTGCGTAATTAGAATATATCCATTCACTTCACAGAGCGTAAAGATATCTAAGTCATAGCGTTTGGAATCTACAATCTGTATTGTTGGATAGTTATTTTTGATATGCTTCCGAAAAGCATCCATTTCTTTGGAAACACCCTCTATCGGCATCACAAGATACTCACCATTCAAATCCTGCATGGTGAGTATTTTCATACCCGCCAGTCTGTGATTTTTAGCAACAGCACAGCAAATTGGTGTATGTTCCAACTCTAAAAACTGACACATACCATCCCATCCGGTTGAACCATAAATCCCCTCAAACAAATCAAATTCTATACCCAATGCCTTAAAAACTTCCCCACGGTTCTGATATTCAGTTATAGATAGAATTTCAATTTTCAATTCCGGGTGTTTTTCGCTGATTCGTGTCCAGAGGTCGGGCAGTAAACGGCATTTATACAGCAAGGATGTGCCAATCCGAACGGTAGTCTCCGAGGATTGTGCCAATCTTCGCGCCTTGTTCAGTGCATCCTGTGACAGCCGGATAATGGTCTTGGCATCCTCATACAAAGAGCGTCCGGCAGGTGTCAGTTTTACGCCATGATTGGAACGGATAAATAGCTTAAAGCCGCAACTTGCTTCCAACAAATTGATCTGCTGGATAATAGCCGGTGCGGAAATATACATTGCATCTGCTGCCTTACTAAAACTGCCGGAATCCGCCACTTTGATAAAGGCATCTAACTGTGGATTATACATAGCTACCCCTCCTGCTTAAAGTTATTACTTTACACCATGATAACATATCCGAACTTCCGAAGCAAGACAGGCACTGCTAAAATAAGTTCAGAACAGAAATGGAGGCACAATATGAAAAAACTTGGATTTGGACTGATGCGGCTGCCGCTGTTGAATCAGGACGATTATAGCAGCGTAGACATTGAGCGTTTCAAGAAAATGGCAGACACCTTTCTTGCAAACGGATTCACTTATTTTGACACAGCGTATCCCTATCACAGAGGAAACAGCGAAGTGGCATTTCGTGAAGCAGTTGCCAAACGGTATCCACGATCAGCTTATACAATTACAGATAAGCTGTCACTGTTTATGATCCGTGACGAAAAAGAAATACCTGGATTTTTTGAAAAACAGTTGGAGCAGCTTGGCGTAGACTATATGGATTATTACTGGCTTCATGGGCTGAATGCTCAGACCTGTCGACAGGCAGAAGAAATGCACGCTTTTGATTTCATTCAGAAGAAAAAAGCCGAAGGAAAAATCCATCATATCGGACTGTCTTTTCACGATAAAGCGGTACTTTTGGATGAAATCCTTACAGCGCATCCTGAACTGGAATATGTGCAGATTCAGCTGAATTATCTGGACTGGAACGATCCGGCAGTAGAATCCCGGCTTTGTTATGAAGTGGCGGTGAAGCACCATAAGCCAGTCATCGTAATGGAGCCGGTGAAGGGCGGCAGTCTGATTCAAATACCTGCACCGGCAAAAGCCCTTTTTGAGAAAGCACATCCAGATCTTTCCACTGCGTCATGGGCAATCCGTTTTGCAGCGTCTCCCTCTCATGTGATGATGGTTCTGTCCGGTATGAGTGACGAGCAGCAGGTAGCAGATAATGTCAGTTATATGAAGGACTTCCAGCCTCTTGACGAAAAAGAACAGCAGGTGGTGGACCAGGCAGTGAAAATTATCCGTGCTTCGGAGGTCATTCCCTGTACGGCCTGCCGTTATTGCACGGATACCTGTCCTAAAAAAATCGCTATTCCAGACTACTTTGCTATTTTTAACAACATGAAGCGGTCTGGTGATACAGTCAGACTTACTACACAGACCTATTACAGCAATCTGACGCAGAACCATGGAAAGGCATCCGAATGTCTGAAATGTGGGAAATGCGAAAAACTTTGTCCGCAGCATTTGCCGATACGCGCCTTTTTGCAGGATGTTGCGGCAGCATTGGAATGAGGTGCAATATGCAAAAAACATCGGAAGAAAAAACAGAACTTTTTGAGCGGACACCGATCCGGTATCTATCACCAACGAAAAAATATCTGGAGGTAATCAATGAAATACAGAGGTGATTGATGAGAGAAAACAGATATATACTTTGGGTATCTCAAAAAATATGCTGCATTGCTTTTCATAAGATTGTAGGATATGAGGAAATAAAAACAAAAACAGAGGAAGAGTTTTGGTTATTAGTCTATAATTTGTTGGAATTAGGATTTCGTGTTCTATGAATTAATGATAAGAAAAAGGGGAGTTATTGACAATACAAATTAACGCGAGGAGGAATAACATGAAAAGATTTTTTACATTGATTTTAGCGGTCACTATGATGTTGGCTCTTGTAGCCTGCGGAAATTCTGCCCAGGCAGAATCTGCTTCGGAAGATGAAATACAAACATCAAACAGTACAAATGTACAGCCAGAACCATCTGCTTCTACTGATGATGCAACATCAGATAGTTCACTGACAGACAATACCGCACAGACTGAAGCAACAGGAGGTAGTAATAGGTTAGTAGCTTATTTTTCTCTTGCAGGGGAACAGTACGGCGTTGGTGTGATTGAAGAAGGAAACACCAGTATTATTGCTCACATGATTGCAGAGCAGACCGGAGCTGATCTGTTTGAAATTGAGGCCGTTACACCGTATCCCACTTCACACAGCGAATTGCTGGAGGTTTCTCAGCAGGAAATGGCGGATAATGCCCGCCCGGAGATTGCCGGCACTGTGGACAACATGGATGATTATGACACGATCTTTATCGGCTATCCTAACTGGTGGGGAGATATGCCAATGATCGTCTACAACTTTTTGGAAAGCTATGACCTGTCTGGCAAAACGATTGTTCCGTTCTGTACCCACGGTGGAAGCGGTCTTTCCAATACCGAATCCACGATTGCCGACATTACGGGCGGCACGATGAAGGATGGCTTTGCAATTCCAGGTACGACTGCCCAGAATGACCGGGATACAGCCAGAAGCGAAGTCACAGAATGGCTGAAGGAAGGTGGCTTTGCTGAGTAATAGAAAAACAGCATGAATTGCCCCCTATGGAGAAAACTGATATGAAGAAAAAACTGCGTATTGTAATTGACAGTGGGATGGTGCTGCTGTTGCCTTTGTTAATGGTATATTCCCTGGTGGGAGAAGCAGTTCACGAATATCTCGGCATCGTAATGTTTCTGCTGTTTATTTCTCATCATATTTTAAATATTGCATGGTGGAAACACCTGTTTCATGGACGGTATACTTTACTTCGCATCGTAGGAACTACGGTCAATTTTGTACTTGCAATCATTATGCTGGCTTTGCCGATCAGCGGTATGATACTGTCCCGGCATGTGTTTCAGTTTCTACATCTTGGCGGAGCAGCGACAGCCAGAACGGTTCATCTGCTGGCATCTTATTGGGGACTGGTATTGATGAGTTTTCATGCTGGTATGCATGGTCATGTGATGATGGGAATGATTCGAAAGAAGATTAAAATGCAGCATCCATCTAAAATCAGAATATGGAGCTTACGAATGCTTACTTTGTTATTAGTAATTTGTGGCATTCATGCTTTTCATAAAAACAAAATCAGCCCATATCTATTCTTGCGGACACAGTTTGCATTTATTGACTTTTCGCAGCCGGTAGTGTGGACGATTACGGAGTATCTGTTTGTGAGCATTTTGTTTATGATCATAGGATATGGTTTTTGGCAGGTGTGTACATGGCATTCCTCCAAAATTGATTTAAAAATATATTGACCTAAAGTGAGGTTTAGGGATTATTGTTAGCATATCATATGAAATGATGTGATTCAAGAAATGAAAACTAGGAGGAACATTATCATGAAATTTGGAAATAGGGATACTTTTGAACAGCACAATATATTTGGAATGGGTGAGCCTAATACAGCGTATGCAAAATATTTTATTGGGGACTCATTCTTGAATCCCCTCACAGATCCAAAGTGCGGGCTATTTGCTGCAAATGTGACTTTTGCACCGGGCTGCCGTAATAACTGGCACATCCATCATGCAAAAAGCGGAGGAGGACAATTGCTTATTTGCACAGCAGGAGAAGGATGGTATCAGGAAGAAGGAAAGGATGCGGTCAGTCTGTGTGAAGGAAGTGTCATAATGATTCCCGCTAATGTCAAGCACTGGCATGGAGCAAAAAAGGATAGCTGGTTTTCGCATATTGCTGTTGAGGTGCCTGGTGAGGATTGTACAAACGAATGGTGCGAACCGGTATCTGATGCAGAATATGATGTACTGTAAAATGCTATATGATATGGAGGTAAGATGTAAATGAAAAGAGTATTAACCGTTTATTATTCATGGTCAAATGGAAACACAGAAAGAATTGCAAAGATGCTGCAGAAAGAAATTGGCGGAGATATCGTCAGAATCGATACGATTACTCCATATGAAGGCAGTTACGACGATGTGGTAAACCAGGGGCAGGAAGAAGTACAGCGCGGATATGAACCGGAGATTAAGCCACTGGGCGTTAACATTTCTGGTTATGATGTGATCGCGGTTGGAACGCCTACATGGTGGTACACCATGGCTCCTGCCGTGCTCACATTCCTGCATACAGAAAGCTTTGCCGATAAGACGGTGATTCCATTTATGACAAACGCCGGCTGGCCGGGAAATGTGATCAAGGATATGAAGACTGCTTGCAAGGGTGCAGATATCAAAGGTGAGATGGAGATTCAGTTTGATTCTACTGGTGGAAGCAGATTAGAAACTCCAATGGAAGACATTACAAAATGGATTCAGAGTGTTAAGCAGATTATAAATGCCTAAGAGGTGATTTGATTATGGAGTGTAAAGAAGTTTGTGTAGATGTGAGAAAATCATCTCCTGAAGAACGAAAAGAAGGACGGCGGCAGACACAGCTGTTATTTCAAATCAACCACACAATGCCGCACACAGAAGAATATGATCATTTCATGCAAGAATTATTTGGAAATAATCTTGGAGAAGGAAGCTACATTACGCCGCCATTGAATGGCGCCTGTATCAGAAGTATGAAGATCGGAAAAAATGTACTTATCAACTCAAATCTTCTGGCAATGGCACGAGGCGGAATTGTTATAGAAGATAATGTAATGATTGCCGCAAATGTGCAGATTATTACCAACAATCATGACCCATACGATCTTTGGTTACTTCCGTGCAAACAGGTACTCATAAAAGAATATGCATGGATCGGTGCCGGAGCAACGATTCTTCCGGGAGTATGTATCGGGAAACATGCAATTGTCGGAGCGGGCTCCGTGGTGACAAAGGATGTACCGGATTATGCGGTCGCAGTAGGTAATCCTGCGAAAGTAATAAAAATGTTAGATAAAGAAAAATTCAAGGAGGATTAGATCATGCAGAAAATCAAATTAAACAACAACTTAGAATGTCCGGCTCTTGGAATTGGAACATATATGCTTTCACCTGATGAAGCATACCACAGTACACTGGAGGCATTAAAGATGGGATATTCCCTGGTGGATACAGCGAACGCTTATGTAAATGAGCGCTCTGTCGGTCGTGCGATCAAAGATAGTGGCGTAGGAAGAGACAATGTATTTCTTTCCACAAAACTCTGGCCAAGCGAGTTCGAAAATGAAAATGCTGTCGACGAAACATTAGAAAGACTGGGAGTCGATTATGTGGATCTTCTTTATATCCACCAGCCAGCCGGAAACTGGATTTCAGGATATCGACAGCTTGAAAAAGCGTATAAGGAAGGCAAGGCAAAATCTATCGGAATCTCTAACTTTGAGGGAAAATATCTTGAAGAACTGGAAACAAAGTGGGAAGTGGTTCCTCAGTTTATTCAAGTTGAGGCTCATCCGTATTTCACGCAGAAAGAGCTTAGGAAAACGCTTGATAAATACGATATAAAACTAATGTCATGGTATCCATTAGGACATGGTGATACAACACTTCTTAATGAAAACGTATTTAAATCGCTTGGAAAGAAGTATGGAAAAAATCCTGCACAGATTATTTTAAGATGGCATACACAGATGGGATTTGCCGTTATTCCCGGAAGTAAGAATGTGAACCATATCAAAGATAATCTGGATATATTTGACTTTACGCTTACCGATGATGAAATGACAGAGATTGCAAAGCTGGATAAAGGTGTCAGATATTACAACCGTACTGATGAACAGCTGGTTGCCTTTGCAGGTTGGCAGCCTGCCTATGAGAAATAATTATTCACAAAAAAATATTATCGAAAAAAAATATATTTTTTTTAAGTATCAACAGCGTGGAAACTTCATTGGAATAATCCACGCTGTTAGCTTGTTAACAGTTCAGATGAATGTTTTGCATCTATCCATATCTGCAAATATCTGCTTGACTACAGGTGAAATCTCAATCGGAAGTTTCGGAGAGATTTCCTGAACTTTCCTTATCTTGTGGGCTATTCAGCCCTTTAGATAGTGAAATGGTATGCATTTCCCCTATTTTATTTCCTTTATCGCATTGATAAATTTCCGGAATGCCATAATATGGAGAATCTACAATCTGCACCGTTGGATAATGGTCTTGGCATCCTCATACAAAGAGTGTCCGGCAGGTGTCAGTTTTACGCCATGATTGGAACGGATAAATAGCTTAAAGCCGCAACTTGTTTCCAACAAATTGATCTGCTGGATGATTGCAGGAGCAGAAATATACATGGCTTCCGCAGCTTTACTGAAATTGCCGGAATCCGCTACTTTGATAAAGGCATTCAACTGTGGATTATACATAGCTTTTCCTCCTGCTTAAAGTTATTACTTTATGCCATAATAACATATCCGAACTTCCGAAGCAAGACAGACACTGCTAAAATGAGTCTAAAAGAGGTTTACGGAAATGAAGCGGTCTGGTGATACAGTCAGACTTATTACACAGACCTATTACAGCAATCTGACGCAGAACCATGGAAAGGCATCCGAATGTCTGAATTTTGCAGGATGTTGCGGCAGCATTGGAATAAAGGAGGAAAATCAAATGGAGACTATAACACTCAATAACGGTATAAAAATGCCGGTTGCCGGATTCGGCGTATTTCAGATTCAAAACCAGACGCAATGTGAGCAGTGTGTAGTGGATGCCGTTCATGCCGGTTATCGGCTGATCGACACTGCTGCGGTTTACGGAAATGAAGCGGCTGTTGGTCGGGCAGTTCATCGCTGTGGCGTTGCCAGAGAGGAATTATTTCTTACCAGCAAGCTGTGGGTGCAGGATGCCGGATATGAAGCTGCAAAGAAGGCAATCGACACCTCTCTCAAAAATATGCAAACAGATTATCTCGACCTGTATCTGATCCATCGTCCGTTTGGCGACTATTATGGCGCATGGCGGGCGATGGAAGAAGCCATTGATGCCGGAAAGCTCAGGGCTATCGGTCTTTCCAATTTTGACCCGGCGCGGGTTATGGATTTGACCTTAAACAATCGTATCACGCCTGCCGTTGATCAGGTGGAGTGCCATCCATTCTATAAGCAGGAAAGTATACGCCGCTTTTTACAGGAACAGGGCATCGTCATGGAGGCATGGGCATCTTTTGCAGAAGGAAAAAAGCAGATTTTCCAAAATGAAATGCTGCTGGAAATTGGAGCGAAGTACGGAAAAAGTCCTGCACAGGTGATCCTCCGCTGGAATATTCAGCGAGGAATTGTACCGCTGGCAAAGTCTGTCCATCGTGAACGAATGGAACAAAATCTGGATGTCTTTGATTTTACGCTGTCAGATGAAGATATGCTTGCCATCAGTTGGTTGGACGAAGGTGTTACGCTGTTTGGCAAAAACGAGGACCCTGCCTATGCCAAAATGATAAACAGTGTAAAAATCCACGGAGAACAGTAATCATGCAAAGAACATCGGAAGAAAAAACAGAACTTTTTGAGCGGACACCGATCCGTCAGGCGGCATTGACATTGATTGTCCCAACGGTCATCAGTCAGCTTGTCATGTTGGTTTATAACATGGCAGATACCTGGTTCATCGGTCAGACCGGCGATCCGCATCAGGTGGCGGCTGTCACCGTTACTTACCCGATCTTTATGATGATGAATGCTCTTGCTAACCTGTTTGGTATCGGCGGCAGTAGTCTTATTTCCCGTATGCTTGGCAGTGGAGAACAGGAAAAGACAGGTGCGGTTGCTGCGTTTTCCCTGTGGGCGGCGGGCGGCGTCACGCTCATTTATTCTCTTGTATGTCTGCTGTTTGACGGCGCGTTGCTGACTGCACTGGGAACAGATGCAGGAACCTTTGAATACGCAAAGAATTATCTTTTCTGGACCGTAATCGTTGGTGGACTTCCTACGGTACTGAACCTTGTGCTTGCCAATCTAATCCGGGCACAGGGCGAAGCGAGAACAGCCAGTATTGGAATGTCCCTCGGCGGAATTTTGAATGTGTTCCTTGATCCGGTGTTCATTTTTCTATTCGGAATGGGTGTGGCCGGTGCAGCCCTGGCAACCTGTTTATCCAACACAGCATCGTTGATATTCCTGCTCAGGTATACAATCAGTCACCGAAAAGAGAGCCTTGTGAAAATTCCACTTGTGCCGAAACAGATTGAACCTGCCGCTCATCGGGACATTTACTCCATAGGAACACCGGCAGCTTTGCAGATCATTCTGGCTGCGATTTCCAATGCTGTCCTGTTGCGGCTGATGTCAAATTACGCAGTAGCAGCAATTTCGGGAATGGGTGTCATGCAGAAGGTGGAAAGCATTCCATTTCAGGCAATTATGGGTATCTCCAATGGTATTTTGCCGCTGGTAGCCTACAATTATGCTTCCGGCAACCGGGAACGGATGCGGCAGGCAGTACGCTATGCGATCAGCCGTGGACTTGCCTGTGCCTGTGTTTTCTTTGTACTATGTGAAGTTTTTGCTCCTGTTATCGTTCGCTTCTTTATCAACGATGCGGCATCTGTTACCTATGGTGCAGCATTTGTCCGTTTACGGATTCTGGCACTGCCGTTTATCACAACAGAGTTTATGCTGATTGCTGTTTTTCAGGGCATTGGTGGCGCAAAGCAGGCGTTTTTCCTTTCCTTGTTCCGAAAAGGCATTTTAGATCTGCCGTTGATGGTTCTGGCGAATGTTCTTTTGCCGATGTATGGCTTGATGCTGGTACAGCCGTTTATGGAATTGTGCGGTTGTACGATTGCTCTTGTCCTGTATGGTCATATCCATAAACAGCCACAAATTGAAATGAAAAAAGTATCCGGAGGTAATCAATGAAAATACAGAGGTGATTGATGAGAGAAAACAGATATATACTTTGGGTATCTCACAAAATGTGCTGCATTGCTTTTCATAAGATTGTAGGATATGAGGAAATAAAAATAAAAACAGAGGAAGAGTTTTGGGTATTAGTCCATAATTTGTTGGAATTAGGATATCGTGTTCTATGAATTAATGATAAGAAAAAGGGGAGTTATTAACAATACAAATTAACACGAGGAGGAACAACATGAAAAGATTTTTGCATTGATTTTAGCGGTCACTATGATGTTTATGCTTTTCATAAAAATAAAATCAGCTCATATCTATTTTTGCGTACACGGTTTGTATTTATTGACTTTTCACAGCCGGTAGTGTGGACGCTTGCAGAGTATCTGTTTATGAGTATTTTGTTTATGATCATAGGGTATGGTTTTGTGCAGATGTGTACATGGCATTCCTCCAAAATTATTTTAAAAACATATTGACTTAAAGCAAGGTTTAGGGATTAGTGTTAGTACAGCATATGAAATGATGTGATTCAAGAAATGAAAACAAGGAGGTACTGCGGATGAAGAAAAATGTAAAATTAGGTACTCTGTTGCTGCTTGGAATGAGTGTTCTTTCTGCTTGTGGAAGTATTCAGTCTGTTACCGGGAATAATTCAGCCAGTTCTGCAGATGAAAATGTGCAGGAACAATCTTACAATATTCAGGACACAAATGAAGATGCAACAAGTTCTACTGTTTATTTTACTTCGGATATTTCACCGGAAGGAATTATGGCAGTGTATGAGGCTCTGGACTGGCAGCCAACTGGCAAAGTAGCAGCAAAATTGTCTACTGGAGAACCACCTGCCAGTAATTATCTGGACCCGGATCTGATCAAAGATTTAATACAGGCAACAGACGCTACAATCGTAGAATGCAATACTGCATATGGTGGTTCCAGAACAGAAACTGCCATGCATATGCAGGTAGCAGAAGATCATGGCTTTACCAAAATCGCGGATGTGGACATTATGGATGCAGAAGGCTCCATGGAAATTCCGGTAGAGGGAGGTACTCGTCTGGAAAGTAATCTGGTAGGTTCTCATTTCGCTGATTATGATTCTTATATTGTTTTGTCACATTTTAAAGGTCATGCAATGGCTGGATTTGGAGGTGCCATCAAAAATATTTCCATTGGTATGGGTTCAAAAGAAGGAAAATGTCTGATACATACTTCTGGTCAGAGCCATACCAGTCCGTGGGGTGGTGATCAGACCGGATTCACAGAGTCTATGGCTGAAGCAGGAAAATCAGTTTCGGATTATCTTGGAAATGGTGAAAGAATCGTTTATGTCAGCGTTTTAAACAATATTTCTATTGATTGCGACTGTAACGGAAACCCGGCAGAACCGGATATCCACGATATTGGAGTAGTTGCGTCTACCGACCCGGTTGCTATCGATCAGGCATGTATTGATCTTGCATTCGCAGCAGAAGGAAGTGAATCACTTCAAGCAAGGGTAAATGACCGGAATGGCTTACATACGCTGGAACATGCAGAAGAAATTGGTCTTGGAAATCGTCATTATGAGCTGGTGGATATTGATGATTAATACATTGCAAAGAGAAATCGTTTATATTGGATATTATTTTATGATCCAGCTGAGGCAGATTGCTTCTTACTGGGTGCTTGGAATGGTGATTGGTTCTTTAGTATCGGTATTTGCTAAAGATGCAATTCATCAGTGCTTTGAAAAACTGAAAGGTAAGAAATGGGGAGTATGGGGCATTATTCCGGCAAGTCTCCTGGGAATTGCTTCGCCACTCTGCATGTACGGTACTATTCCGATTGCTGCTTCTTTTTCAAAGCATGGCATGCGGCATGACTGGCTAGCAGCTTTTATGATGAGCAGTATTTTGCTGAATCCGCAGCTTCTTATGTACAGTACAGCACTTGGAATCACTGCCCTAAGTGTCAGACTGATTTCCTGTACAGTATGTGGAATGGTGGCAGGATTACTCGTATATCTTTTTTATGGTGAAAAGCCATTTTTTAACTTTAGAAGTTTTGAGCAGAGAGCCAGTCATGATACAGATCCGAATCCGCTTTGGAGATTTATAAAAAATCTTGGAAGAAATTTAAAAGCAACAGGCCCGTATTTTCTTGCAGGAGTATTACTGTCGGCTTTGTTCCAGAGATATGTTCCGGCTGAAAAGTTTGCAGAGCTATTCGGAAAACAAAATGAGGGCTTTGGCATCCTTATGGCAGCGACAGTAGGTGTTCCGCTATATGCCTGTGGCGGTGGAACCATTCCGCTGCTGCGCCAGTGGATGGTATTCGGGATGAGTATGGGAAGTGCAGCTTCTTTTATGCTTACCGGACCAGCGACTAAAATAACAAATCTTGGAGCATTAAAGATTGTATTTGGTATGAAGAGATTTGCATTGTATATTCTGTTTATTATGGGCTTCGCAATGATGACGGGGTTTATTACAAATTTGATTGTTTAACCGAATAACTGTGGAGCAGATATTTGGTGTAGAGTTATGTAGCAAAGAGGTTACTTTTGTCCGCTTGACGACTCAGAATGAAAATAGACTATGAAGGAACAAAAAAGATATTTGCTGATTGATGGAATCTGCTATTCGAAGGGGAGTAATTTTGAAAAGTCGCTTTGTGATCTGAATGGTTTTGTAGAGCATCTGGAAGAATACAAGATTGCAGGAAAGAT
>JAERMT010000213.1_pt2 | contig 26892 bp, 23 predicted proteins | sample 9267081 | NCBI WGS metagenome assembly JAERMT01 (sample SAMN17071939, study PRJNA684904) | human gut metagenome | isolation source: diarrhea sample from child under the age of five | host: Homo sapiens | place: South Africa: Mafikeng, Mafikeng Provincial Hospital | collected 2019-09
GCAATAGACACGGCGGCAACGTGCACAGCGTACCGCGTTGCGTCCGACCTGATAGGACTTTCGGGCGTTGTGGACGCGCTGGAACGTGAGACGCGCAAGGCGTTGGAGGACGGGGAACAGTTACACCGCTACCTAGTCCAATCTACGACGCGCCACAAGGACGGCACCACAGAAACCGCATACAAGGACATCACAAGCGACAAAGTAGACACGCGCGCATTGAGAGACCTAACGGACAGTGTAAAGACGTTGGAAGCGCTAAAGCGATCATTGCACGGATTGGAGACGGCGCAAGAACGGCACCGCCGACAGATAGAGCGTGAGCGGCTAGCGTTGGAGCGTGAGCGCCTAGCGCTGGAGCGTGAGCGCGTGGAATTGGTGCGGAAGCGCGAAGAACGAGACGCGGACGCCGTGAACGGTGTGCAGATAGTTGTCGGGGGGTACGTGGATGAATACAGCGAATAGACGTTTCCGTCCGGTGCAACTTGGCACGCCGTCGCCAAAGCAAGATATGTTTTTGCGTTGCCACCGGAAGTTTATTGGCTACGGCGGCGCCCGTGGCGGTGGCAAGTCGTGGGCGGTGAGGGTTAAAGCAATCTTGCTTGCTCAACGCTTCCCGGGGATTCACATGTTAATTGTGCGCCGCACATACAAAGAATTGGAAGGTAACCACATTAGGACGCTTAGGGCAATGACACGTGACTTTGCCGCCTACAACAGCACCGAAAAATTGTTGACGTTTGCCAATGGGTCTACAATCGAGTTTATGTATTGCGCAAGAGACGCGGACCTCGACAAGCTTCAGGGGTTGGAATATGACGTTATCTTTCTCGATGAGGCTACACAGCTTTCGGAATACCAAATGCGCACGATAACCGCAACTCTCCGAGGCGTCAACGACTTTCCGAAACGCGTGTACTACACGTGCAACCCAGGCGGGCAAGGGCACCAATATATTAAACGGCTGTTTATCGACCAACAATATAAGCCCGGTGAGAACCCGGAAGAGTACGCATTTATTCAGGCGCTTGTTGATGATAATACAGCGTTGATGGAATCACAGCCGGACTACCTAGCACAGCTTGAAGCGCTTCCAAAGGCATTGCGGGAGGCTTGGAGGTATGGACGTTGGGACGTGTTCGCCGGGCAAGTGTTCACCGAATTCACGGACGCACCGGAACACTACGCCGACAAACGCTATACACACGTCATTGAGCCTTTCCCGATTCCGATAGGTTGGAACATCTACCGAGGGTTTGACTGGGGTTATTCAAAACCTTTCTCGGTTGGATGGTATGCCGTGGCACCGTCGGGCAGAATGTACCGATTCGCTGAATTGTACGGCTGCACCGGAGAACCTAATGAAGGCGTTCAATGGACGGTTGACCATGTAGCCGAGGAAATCCGCCGCATGGAAGAGGAACACCCATACATGAAAGGGCGCCACGTGTTCGGCATTGCCGACCCCGCTATCTTTGCAGAAGACGGCGGCGAGAGCATAGCGGAAACGATGGAGAAGCACAGAGTTTACTTTGACCGTGGAGACCATCAACGCATCCCCGGCAAAATGCAGTGTCATTACCGGTTAGCCTTTGACGATGATGGGCGGCCGATGTTTTACGTCTTCAACACGTGTAAACACTTTATTCGGTGCATTCCGGCGCTGATGTATGACGAAACACGGGTAGAGGACATTGACACATCACTGGAAGACCATAACTACGACGAGTGGCGCTATGTGTGCATGGCTAGACCGATAGCACCGCGAGAAATGCACCACAAGAAAATCATTGACCCGAATAACATTGACGACCCGCTGAACATGGTCAGAGACAAGGTAGAGGGACAGACTACAGACGACATATTAACGTTTTACGAGGTATAGAGCATGAAGAAAAATAAAGAGCTGCGGAAAGCAGAGACCGACAAGAAAAACAATCAGTTCGGACAAAAGGACGCAAAAAAGGACGCAAAGGACGCAAAGGACACAAAAAAGGACGCAAAAGCGGAACAGAAGAACCAGCAGACCGCACAGAACGACCGCAAAGCGGAGCAGACACCGAACAGACAGCAGAGAGAGCAGAACGGACAGCAGAGGGAAAGTCAGCCGAGAGAACAGAGACAGCAGACCGAACCGAATAGGGAACAGCAGACCGAACCGAATAGGGAACAGCAGACCGAACAGAGCAGACAGCCGAACGAGCAGATGGAACAGCAGAACGGAGAGTATCGCCCCGAACGGTACAAACCGAAGGAGCAGACAGAGCCACAGCAGAGCGCACCGACTGAACCGCACTTTACACCTGATAAAGTGTCGGAAGTGCTTCAGATTCTGCACGAGTACAAGGACGGGAAAACAACCGTCGACATGAAAGCAACGGAAAATCAGGAATGGTGGCGGCTCAGACATTGGAACGTCATTCAGGGCAAGACGGAAGCGGGCAAAGCAAAAGTAGAAGTCGGCTCAGCGTGGGCGGTAAACTCCATTCTGAACAAGCACGCCGACTTCATGGACTCATTCCCGAAAGCTAATGTATTAGCACGTGAAGCAGACGACGAGGAAGAAGCTCAGATTCTTTCAAAGATTCTCCCGGCAATCGAGGAACACACGGACGCGGAACAGGTTTACAATACCGCTGGTTATGACTTCCTGATTGATGGAACAGCGATAACGTCCGTATTATGGGACCCGATGGCACATGACGGAATGGGCGACATTAAGAAAACCAATGTGGATATTCATAACGTATTTTGGCAACCGGGAATAGAGGACATTCAGCAGTCAAAATACTTCTTTGATGTTTCCGTGGCTGATGTGAACGACGTGAAACTACAGTACCCAGATATAGCGGACAGAATCGGCGGAGGAAAGCAAGGTTTCATCACCGAGTATATTCACGATGATAATATCAACCATCAGAACGACATTGAGATTATTAATTGCTATTACAAGAAACTGGAAATGAGACCAGTTCTCATTAACATTGACCCTCAGACAGTAGCGCAACACCTTGTACCCCGTGAGATTCTGCACATGGCTATTATCATCGGTGACCAGTGCGTTTTCTGTTCAGAGGATAACCCGGAGTACCAAGACGGCTTTTATAAGCATGGAAAATACCCGTATGTATTCCGTAAGTGTTTCCCGGTCAAAGATAGCCCATGCGGCTTCGGTTATCTCGACATTATGAAGTACCCGCAGCGGGACATTGACAAGTTAGACCAGGCAATCATGAAAAACACCATGATGAAAGCTAAACCTCGTTGGTGGGTGAAGAAGAACGCGGACATCAACAAGGAAGCCTTTGCGGATTGGAATGAAGAGATTGTAGAAGTCGGTTCCGGTGACCTTGGGTCAGCAGTTCAGCAGATGGACGTTGACACGCTCCCGGCAATCGTTGAAACTCACTTGGAAGCGAAAATAGACGAGCTGAAAGAGATTTCAGGAAACAGAGACTTCTCACAGGGTTCTACCGCTTCCGGTGTAACGGCGGCTAGTGCAATAGCAGCACTTCAGGAAGCGGGAAGCAAATTATCGAGAGACATTAACAAAGCGATGTACCGAGGTTCGAGAGAAGAGTACTATCTTGAAATTGAACTGATTCGGCAGTTCTACACCGAACCGAGAACATTCCGTATTGATGATGGATCGGGTCGTTATGAATACATGGACTATTCCAACGTGAACATCGCACCTCAGGACATAACAACACCCGAAGGAACACGTCACAAGAAGAGTATTTTTGACTTGGAAGTATCCGCCGAAAAGCAGAGTCCATTTTCAAGAGCTTCACAGAACGAGACGGCGAAAGAGCTTTATCAGATGGGACTGTTTGCACCTGATAACGCAACGTCCGCACTGGTTTGTCTCGACATGATGGAATTCGAGGGCAAGGAGAAGATTAAACAGCAGATTCAGCAGAATGATACATTCATGCAACAGTTCCAGCAAATGCAACAGCTTATTATTCAGCTCTCACCCGAAGCGGCTGTACAGATGGGACTAGTAGACCCTAACCAACTTATGATGGCTCAGAACGCAAATAACGGCGCTACAGGGGTATCTGAGGAAGGGACGGCAGAAGATAGAGCGGCGAAGAAGACAACGAACACGGACAGACTGGACAGAGCGAGAGAAACAGCTCGTAGTGCCTCGGAGGTGAAGTAGCATGACGACCGTAAAAATGACCGTATCGGAAAATGATATTTTCTTTGAATGCGTGAATCATGCGAACACCCATGACGAGTGTATTATGTACTCGACTCTATGCAACGTGCTTGTGAGCGCCGTTTTGCCGCATGGAATTGTACCGAAGGTGTATGAACCCGGACACGTAATTATCGTGGCTCACAAGTACACTGAGAGCGTTTTAGCGGTATTTCATGCAGTGTGGGCGACCTTTGTAGAATTGAGAAGTCAATACAACGGTGTAAAATTAATCGGGGTAGACGACTTTAATTCCTGAGACAAGGGATAATCCAAATGTTATAATAGAGCTGTAAGTTAATTCTATACAGATAGATTCTCACATTAACTTGCGAACCTGAGTTTTTCATAATTCCAACATAACCTTAAATTCATCGGGGAAAGCCTCAGTCTTAACGGACTGGGGCTTTTTTGTATAAAGAAAACCCCGCGTTTGACGCGGGGATGGTTTTTTTCGTGGGGGAGAGATATGAAAGAGTGTTATATAAAATAGCATTGTCAGAAATAAAGAGTTCGTCGCTCTATAAAAGACAGAAAGGAAATAAAGTATGACAAAATTCAAGTTTAACTGGTCACTTTTTGACGGAGAAGGTGGAGAAGGCAACGCTTCATCAGGAAGTCAGAGCGGACTGGGAGCAGAAGCAGACAAATTCCTCGCTTCACTTGGCGGTGGGGAGCGGACTGATAACAACGATACTACGGAGTCACCGGAAGTTGCATACGGACTAGACACGGAGGAATCGGATAACAGCGCGTCTGAATCTGAAAGTCAAGAAGAGATTAGCCCTGAAGAAGAGTTTGCGGAGCTTGTGGGAAAGAACGGCAAGTTCCACGACCTTTACGGAAAAGCCGTATCGGATGCTATCAACAACAGATTCAAGAATCAATCCAGTGCACAGGATAGACTTGACAGCTACGAGGACGCATTAGCGCCGATTATGAGACACTACGGACTTGAAAGGGGCGATATTGAGGGATTAACCGAAGCCATTAACAGTGATGATGATTGGATTGAGGACGCCGCCCGTGAAAAGGGTATCACTCCCGACCAATACAGAGAGAATCTGCGGCTACAAGAAGAACTGGAAAAGAACCAGCGTGCTTTGTCAGAGTACAAGGCAGAGGCAGAGAAAGCGGAGAGAATGAGCGCATGGAATGCGGAGGCTGACGAGCTTAGAGAATCATTCCCGAACTTTGACCTTGAGCAAGAAATGAGCTACAACCCGAAGTTTACGGACTTAATCGAGAATGGCATTTCCGTTATCGATGCCTTTGTAGCGACCCACACACAAGACATTCTGAAGGGACTCACCGAAGAGTCTACAAGAAGTGCAAAACAGGATGTAGTGAATCAGATTCAACAGAGACAGTCACGACCTGCTGAGAATGGTCTTAAGCACCAACCGGCAGTAGCAAGAAAGGTAAATCCTTCAGAGTTCACGAATGATGATATGGACAAGATTCTGAAGGAAGTAGAGAGTGGTAAAACATTCTCGTTCTAAAGCTCTCTTGTCTGTATCGAGATATACAAGAATACAGAAGGAGCAAAAGAATATGTTTAAGTACGTTTTTAACCTGTTCGATTTGAACACCAACGTTACCACTGCGGCTAGCGCACCTAACGACCTGTCCCCTGAAATGAAGACCTTCTATGACAAGGTTCTGATTCGTGCGGCAGAGCCTGAACTGGTTCACGATCAGTTCGGTCAGAAGCGACCAATTCCGGGCGGAAACGGAAAGAAGATTGAGTTCAGAAAGTTCTCTAGTCTTCCGAAGATGGATAAGAAGCCGCTCACCGAGGGTGTAACCCCTGATGGTCAGAGCCTGAACGTAACCAAGTTGGAGGCAGAAATTAAGCAGTACGGCGGATATGTAACCACTTCCGACATGCTGAACCTCACTGCATTTGACCAGGTGACTGCGGAGACCCTGAAGCTTCTCGGTTCCCAGGCGGGCAGAACTTCCGATACCGTGACGAGAGACGTTTTATGCGCCGGTACTTCCGTAATTTATGCGGGCGGTGCTGAGTCGAGAACCGCACTGAAGGAAGCAAACACTCTTAAGATTGCGGACATTAAAAAGGCGGTTAGACTGCTGAAAAGAAACAATGCGCCGAAGATTGGAGATAGCTACGTGGCAATCGTTCATACCGATACCGCATACGACCTGATGAATGATCCTGAATGGATTGAGGCTCAGAAGTACACAACTTCCGAAAAGATTTTCAACGGAGAAATCGGTCACATGTACGGAGTTCGCTTTGTAGAGTCTACCGAAGCGAAGATTTGGAGCAAGGAAGATTCAGGAGCAACCGTACCTGTATACGGAACTCTCGTAATGGGTTCAGATGCATACGGTATCACTTCCATTAACGGCGGTGGAATCGAAACAATCACTAAACAGCTTGGCTCGGGCGGAACTGCGGACCCGCTGAATCAGAGAGCAACTATGGGTTGGAAGATGAACAAGACAGCAAAGATTCTTGACGACACTAGAATGGTAAGAATCGAGCACACTTGCACGGGGGCAGATGACGCATCCAACTAAAGCCAAGCATTAACGAAGGAGTTAATATGGCAAGAGCAAAAAAAGAAGCTGCTGTAGCAGAAACGGAAGCTGCTGTAGCAGACGAAAAAGCAAAAACCGTAGTAATTCAGCTTCCTGTTATTGAGGGCATGGGCGACAGCGTTTATGTCTGCGTTAACATGAAGAGCTATCAGATTAAGCGCGGAGAGCCTGTAGAGGTGCCGTTAAGCGTGGCAGAAGTTCTTAGGAATTCCGATAGACAGATTATGGTAGCAATGCAGAGACAGGAAGAAATGGCCTCGAAGAATTACGGCGAAATGTAAACGCGATGGGGGGAGCAGAAACTTCTGTTTCCCCTTTTTGTAAAGGAGCAGAAATGAAAGTAAAAGACCTTCTGAATTTAATTAAGACGGAGAAGCCGAATTCTTTCAGTGATGAAATGCTCTTGGGATATATCAACGAGATTGAAGCAGAGGTGCAAGACCAAATGGAGATTGTGCCGGTTACAAGCTATGACTTGAAGCTGGACATGGATAAAGACCTTTTGGTTAAACCGCCATATGACAAGCTCTATATATCATATCTTAAAGCAAGGATAGATTACGTCCTTGAAGAGTACGAGAATTACGAGAACGACCAAGCACAGCATATCGCCGATTTCAGGGATTTTGCGGATTGGTCAGTCAGAACTAGGGCATATCACAAAAGAAGCCCTAAACGCTTTATAAACGTGTTTTAAAGGGGGTGTAGGCAATGCCACTACAAGCATTACAGAATAAGCCGTCACCGCTCGAAGAACGTGTTATAGAGTTTAAGGGCCTGAATAGAAAAGCTTCCGTAGAGTCGGGGGAAATGGCAGATATGCTGAACATGTCATGCGACTTATACCCAACGCTCACTCAGAGAAAAGCACGCGGCTTGTTTACAGAGATTCCGCTTGATTGTACAAAGGTTCAAGACCTTATGGAGCGTAGAGACCCTACAGATTCGAGAACAAAGCTAGCGGTCGTTGGTGCGAACTCTGATGGAGTATGGCGTTTTTGGTACGACGGAACGATGTACGACATGGCGCTTACATCTAAAGAGAAGATGGTGGCGGTGAACAATTACATTTGTTTCTTCCCATCGAAACAGTGGTTCAACGTAGGAACTAAAGATTTCGGTTCAATGGGGTATTTCCATCAGAATGTACACGAAGATTACCTTGACGGTATCGAAGACCCTTCATACGATTACATGATTCACGATTATAACGTGGATTGGATAGGACGTGTATTAATTGACCCACAAGACCAGGAACACCTATATCTGATGGTTACGGCGAGAGGACAAAAATATGCTGCGGGGCAAACCTTTAACGGCAAGTTCTCGGAGCTTAAAAGTATGCTCCGAATAGGCGATGTTGTCAGATTATCGGGGGATTTTGTCGGGCTGAACAACAAAACCGTGAAAGTTGCGGAGGGAAATGAAGGTGTACTTGCAGACGATGAAGGAAACTTCACAGCACCGCAAATTCCTATTACCGTGCTTGACGTATTGAAGATTGGGGATATTCCAATTCCTACGTTCGATTACACGGCATATGACGGCGAAACGGGAGACCCATTCGATTTGTCAGGCGCGCTCGGTACAAAGGGAACGTATGAGGGAATCTTTATCAAGTTCAGTAAAGATGAGTTCTCCTCGGTGAGTGCATATATCACTCCATGCACGGCAAGTTCTTTGATGAACAGCAAGTACACTGGATTCTTTGCGGGCCATTTAAAGGTTGAGCGTGTCGTTCCCGAGCTTGATTTCTTCATGGAGTGGAATAACCGACTTTGGGGAGTGAGCAACACGGATAATACGATTTATGCCAGCAAACTGGGAGACCCTATGTCATGGGATTACTATCAGAACACAAGCATGGATTCCTACTATGCACAGCAAGGAACGAACGGTAATTGGACTGGTTGTGCGGTGTACTCGTCTCACCTTCTGTTCTTTAAAGAGAACTTCATTCACAGAGTTTACGGTTCAGCACCTTCATCGTTCCAAACTTCTATTATCGAGGGTTTCGGAGTGGAAGAGGGTTCAAGTGAATCTATAGCGACGGTGAATAACATGATTTTCTACAAGTCGCCAGTGGGGATTATGTGCTATGAGGGCGGAAACCCATACAGCATTAGTGAAAAGTTCGGCGACTGGAAGTACGACAATGTTGTGTCGGGATCGCGCCATAAGAAATACTATGCGTCAATCCACATGAAGGGCGGCGGCTACAAGATTCTTGTTTGTGATACTGGTACAGGACTTTGGCATATCGAGGACACGGTCGGGGTGCACTGCTTCCGAAACTACAAGAACAAGCTTCTGATGGTGGATAACGCACAGAAAAATGTTCTCGTATTGGATGCAGAAGATTTCGACATAGCACCAGTGAAGAACGATGAACCTATTCCGTGGAGTGCTACGTTCGGGCCATTTGATGAATACATCGAAAATCAGAAGATATATTCCAAGCTACAGATGAGAGTTCAGCTACCCGAAACAGCAACGCTCAAGATAGAGATTGCCATGAACGCATTGAAGTTGAGCGACTGTAAATGGGAGACCATAAAGGAGATTTCCGCAGAGAATGAACTTTCGGTTCATGTTCCGATTGTTCCGAGAAGATGTTCGAGGTTCTATGTACGGCTAACTGGTGTCGGTCGTTGTCGAATTGATTCTTTCACACGGAAATACAGACAGGGTTCTTCAAGAGTGGTTAAGCAGTGATAGTAGATTATGACCACAACCCGAACATAGACGGAGAGAAGCGACTCCAAACATTTAAAGAGTCGGTTCAAAGAGCGTTAGATGAAGTGGCTAACAAAGACACCAAGGAAACGACAGTTAATGAAGTAAAGAACTTTTACACAAACAATACAACTATAGTTCAAGGTGAGAACTCTTCTCCAATACCAGAAGACGAGATAGCTTCTCTATTGAACAATCTATTTAACGAATAATGGGGGTAATTATGGCAACTTACTTAGATAATGCTGGTGTAACACAAATTCTCACAAAGATTAAGTCTCTGTTGGCAAAGAAGGCAGAAATCACAGCTATTCCAACGAAGGTTTCTCAGCTTACAAATGACTCTAACTATCAGGACGACACCGAAGTAGAAGCTAGTATCGCTACCAATCTCAACGCATTGAGAGCGGATTCTAATCAGGATAGCGACTTTAAATTAGTAGATAACGTTACGGCAAACGAATTAGCCGCCATCCATATATTAAGACAAACAAACGGCAAAATTAGCGGTGAAATAGCAAATCTCGGAGACGCAATTGCCGGAAAGGTTCAAAATCTGGCTGATAACTATCTTGCTACTCAGAGTTTCGTAAACGATAAAATTACTTCCGCAGTAGGAAAAATCACATCGTTTGAGTACAAGATTGTAGCTTCTCTTCCGTCTACTAGCGAAGGAAAGAAGGGTGTTGTGTACCTTGTAGCACACAGCGGTAGCACAACCAACAACGTGTATGATGAATACATCTTCCTTCCGGCAGAAGGTAGCACAGCGGCACGGTACGAGAAAATCGGAACAACCGATATCGACCTCACACCATACGCAAAGAAAACAGAGATTCCAACGGCGGTATCAGACCTCGCAAACGACTTGGGTTTCGAAACCCAAGAAAATGTTGGAAGTAGAATAACCAGCGCCATTAGCGTACTTGATTACAGCGATACCGCCGAAGAGGGAAAATATGTATCGTCTGTATCGGAAACGGACGGTGTAATCACGGTGACGAGAGCAAGCTTGCCAGCCGTAGGAACAGCGGACTCGCCAATTTCGAACGCAACGATTGAGAGTATCTTTACACAGGTATTCGGTTAGGAGATAGCCTATGAAACTAGACGACGTTGGTTTAAAAAAGGTATTTGAGCTTATGAAGGGTAGGATTTGGAAAGAATGCTATCCTGTAGGCTCAATCTATATGAGCGTGAATTCCACAGACCCATCAACTTTGTTTGGTGGGTCGTGGGAGAGGATTCAAGACACGTTCCTTCTTGCTTCCGGTAACTCATACGGTGCTGGTAGCACTGGTGGTTCTGCTGACGCAGTAGTGGTGAAGCACCTTCATCAACCGTCTACTGGTGATGGATTTAACGCTTATATGAGCGGCGTGGTTGAAAGAGTACGTGTAGGAACGTCAACAGCAAGCAGTGCACGGTATACGATTGTCGGTAAGAAGAACGCTTCAAGTGCGGATGCCTCAGGACTCAGATTTGCTGGCAGTACGGACTGGACAGGAAGTGATGGAGCGGGAAAGAATATGCCACCGTACTTAGCCGTGTATGTGTGGAAGAGAACGGCGTAGGAGGGGATATGTCAATAGTAAGAGGAGATACCTTCACGGTATCAATAGATGTTTACGGAGACAGGTTCAGGAACGCCTTGAGCGAAGAAAAAGTCGTTCTTGTGACCTTTCAGCAGAATGAAGTAAGCATTACAAAATACAATAAAGAGCTTGAAATCAAGGACATTACCGAAGAATTCTTTGATGATTCCGACCCCGACCATCCAATATCAGGAATAAAAACAATCGGTGCAAATGTAAAATGCCACCTAACGGCAGAAGAAACAATGAGATTCCAAGTAGGCGGTGTTCAGGTTCAGCTTAAATGGGGCGATGAGAACGGAAACAAATGCAGTGCAAAGGTTGTTCAGATACCAGTCGGGGGAAGTCTTAGGGAAGCTCCACCAAGAACGAAGGAGGACAAAACATGTCTGATGTAAGAATTGAGGTACGAGACAACGAGGAAACATATGTTGTTTCAAGTGACGTTGGCTACAAGTACCTTAACGGACGAGTCACCGCCCTTGAAGGGTCTTTGGAGAAAGACCTTGCGGATAAATGGGCGAAGGCTCTACAGGAAATCAATAATTATTTGAACAATCTACAGGTGAACATTGTTGGGAACAAGATTGTTGATGAACTCCCCGAGGTTGGCGATCCAGGAATTCTGTACCTTGTCATGAATGAAGCTGGGACAGCATACACTTCATACATTTATGCGAACGACAAGTGGGTGAAACTTGCTGTTATCGACTTCTCGAAGTACGTTCCGATTACACGGAAGGTGAACGAGAAGACGCTCGATACGGATATAGTTCTCACGGCAACAGATGTTGGCGGAAGAGACACCCAAGCAACGGGTGAAAATTCTCATGCGGAAGGGCAGGGCACTACAGCCTCAGGGGATAGCTCCCATGCAGAGGGAATAGGATCGATAGCAAGTGGCGAGAGCTCCCATGCAGAGGGAATAGGATCGATAGCAAGTGGCGAGAGCTCTCATGCAGAGGGAGCTCGTGGAACAACAGCGAGTGGTGCTGCATCCCACGCCGAGGGGACACGCACAACGGCGGCGGGTATGTGTTCTCATGCGGAAGGTACGGCGACAATTGCCAACGGCAGAAACCAGCACGTACAAGGTAGATTCAATGTTGCAGATAATGACAATAAGTTTGCGGACATCGTAGGTAACGGAACTTCCGAAGGACCCGAAACTGTACGTTCCAACGCCTATGCCCTTGATTGGGACGGTAACTTGTACCTTAAAGGCGGCGTGTACGTAAACTGTAATGCAGACTCTACAGGTGGAACGAAGCTGAGTCTTGATGTTGATTCTATCATGGGTGCCATTAAAGACCAGCTGTACGAGAAGGTTTACCCAGTCGGCTCTGTATACATGACGAGTGATGATAACTTCAATCCGGCAGAGGTTTTCGGTGGAACATGGCACCATGTTACCGATGATGTTTATCTCAAAGCGGTTATGAGCGGTGGAGGTTCTACAGGTGGTTCTACAGACCATGTTATCACATCATCGAATCTTCCACCGCACGTGCACGGAATGAGGCACACTCACAATGTGTCGAGCAAAGGATATTACGCAATTGCGACTCAGAAAACATGGCAGTTTGAAACATTCGGAGGAAAGTTTACCGACAATTCGGCAAGATACAAGGTGCCGATGGTTCGCACGGCTACAAGTAGCAGTCCTTCGGGTGAACAGAGAGATTGTAAAGTAACAGGTGGCGCTAGTATTTCCGATACAGGAACAGGTAGTTTTGCAAATGCCGCATACCATCCTGGCTATTACGGCGTGCATATCTGGGAACGGAGGGCGTAATGAATCACCCTATCATGTTTACGGTAAGCGATATTTTGTGGTTGGCGGGAGCAATAGTAGCTATTTCAGCCGCGGTAAAAGTAATAGTGGAATGTATAGATAGAATGCAGAAGCCAAATAAGACACAAGATGAACGAATTGGAAAGCTTGAGAAAAAAGCCGTTGCGGATTATGAAAGACTGAATCAGTTAGAAGATGGGAACGCAATTACACAACGTGCCTTGTTGGCACTTCTCGCTCATGGAATAGATGGAAACGACATTGAAGCGATGAAACAGGCGAAAGCAGAGCTAACAAACTATCTGATAGGACGCTGATATAGCCTTATACGGCTCATATTTGCGTTCTGACGGATTTCAACTCACCCAAGGTATAAATTATCACTCATATAAACAAAGGCTCTCACAGAGCGGATTTTGGAGGAAGAAATGGACATGACAACTATTACTCAGTATTTCGTACCACAGATTGTGGCCTTCTGTTTGTGCGTAGGTTTTGTAATGAAGCGGTGGCTTCCGATGGATAACAAGTGGATTCCAACCGCACTGTTCATCATTGGTATTATTTGCGGAATTGCTACCACAGGAATGACTTTTGACGGCGTTGTATTCGGTGCTGTTTCGGGTCTTGCTTCCGTGGGTCTGAACCAGTCCTTCCAGCAGGCACTGGGACTCAATGTGCGTCCGAACATTGAAATGACTGACGATGAAGTTCAGGATTACGAACTGGCAGAAGAAGAGGACGAAGCAGACGAAGAAGGTGAAGAAAATGAGTAAGACGATTGCGGTTCAGTGCGGACACGGCGTAAGCCTTGATGGCTCTTGGGATTCCGGTTGCGTATATAAGGGACATAGCGAAGCGGCGCTCATGCTGAAAATCACAAAGGCCGCTGTTAAGTATCTGCGGAAATCGGGTGTTTCCGTTATTTCGGATGCCGACCATGGAAACAACAAGAACATGATTGCGGATGTACGGTGGGCGAACAACGTAGGGTGCAAACTCTATGTGTCGATTCACTGCGACTACAGCGGAGCACCGAAGGGTGTAATGCCGCTTTATGTGTCCGGCAGTGGAAAGAAGCTGGGAAAGTGCCTTGAAAAATCTATCAAGAAGGACTTGAAGCTGAGAAGCAGAGGTGTTCAGAAGAGAACCGACCTTTTCGAACTGAACGGAACGGATATGACAGCTTGCATTCTTGAAACAGGAAGTATTAAAGGCGATTTGGCTACACTAAAAAACCATCCGGATAAATACGGTAAAGCAATCGCTAAAGGTATTTGTGCATATCTTGGAGTTACGTTTAAGGAAGGTTCAAAGCCAAAGCCAAAGCCGAAAGAGACATACCGTGTCCGCAAAACGTGGAAAGACGCAAAGTCTCAGAAGGGAGCTTTTTCGTCACTGGAGAACGCTAAGAAGTGTGCCGATAAATACGGCTATTCCGTTTTTAACAGCAAGGGGAAGGTGATGTATCGTGCCTAAAAGTAGGAAGATTAACAGAACTTACGTTGTTATTAAGGCTGACCCATTACGGGTAAAGCCTTCTTACAAGTCGAAGCTGAAAAAGACTCTTTCGGTTGGGACAAAGGTTCATGCAACGAAGATTAAAGGTTACTACATCTATGTTCCGGCGCTTAAGGGTTGGACGATTTGGAAGGACTCAAAAGGACATAAATATGTCCGTCTTGTGTCCGTTCCGAAAAGTACAAAAGCGGATAAGCTGCTGAAAGAGCTTAAGGTGATCGCACAGAAATTAATCAAAGCTGGTGTGAAGTATAACGCTAATCATCCGTGTAAGAGCTTGTCCAGTGCGTTAAAGGGCAAGAGAACGAATTGTGCGACCTTTATCTCTTTCGGATTACAGGAAATTGGCGTGCTTCCGAAGGGAAAGTACATTTGGCTTGATACGAAGATTCACGGAACAGGGAAAAACATTATCAAGAAAAAGGCGAAGATTGCCTATCCTCGGAAGAAATGGAAAAAGGCAAAATTAAAACCGGGCGACATTTGCGGATTTGCTCATAAGCCTCATACGATGGTGTATGTCGGAAAGGATAAGAACGGACACGCCTTGTGGTATTCGGCTGGCGGCTCGGATGTTAAGCCGAAAAATCTTGGTCCGAAGAGAAAACAGAAATACGAAAACAGAACGGTATATGTGCGAATTCGCTTGAAATAGCGGTGTGGCGGGGCGAATATAGCCCCGCTTTTCTTATATGCTAAAACAAAAACATACTTACGAAAGGAGTATAAATAATGGGCGGAATAAAGTATGTAAAAACGAAAGCCCCAACTGTAAAAGCACCTACATACAAAGCCCCGGCGGGATATAAGGGAGCGTATGACAAGCAGCTCTCAGGCGCCCTTGATAGTGTCGTAAATTGGAAATACGACCCAACAAAGGACGCTAGCTATCAGTCGTTGGCGAAGCTTTACACTCAGCGTGGAGAACAGGCGGCTAGAAATACAATGGGGGATGCGGCGGCACTTAACGGAGGATTCGGAACAAGCTATGCGGTTAGTGCGGCTCAGCAGTCCAGGAACGACTATAACGCGGAATTTGCCACAAAGGCTATGGAGCTTGAAGATAAAGCGTATAACCGCGCGTCCACTTCATTGTCTGCGCTTAGAGACGCGGACGACACGTCATATGGACGGTACAGAGACAAGGTGTCCGATAGTCAGTGGGGATATGAGCAGAAGAATAACAACTATTGGCAGGGTAAAAACTTCAAGGAAGATGCTCTCATGAATCGCCTTAATTACAATGTGAACGTATATCAGGCAAAAAAAAGTAGCTCTTCCGGGGGTCGGAAGTCCTCTCGGAAGAGTAGCGGCGGTGGTAGAAGAAGTAGCGGAAGCACTTATTACTCTCCTAGCACATCGACTTCCAGAGGTTCAAGCAGTTCGGGTGGCGGTGGAAAGTCATTTGCCGATAAAGTAATGTCGGCGGCATCCAAACTTCAGAAAAACAAGAAGAAATAGAAAGGGGCATTGCCTTGGGAAAGAAAGATAAGAAAGCATACAAAGCGTATCTTAACGCCCACAAAGGAAAGGGTTCTTCCGGGAACTCTTTCCTTTCTACTAATACGAACAAAAGCAAGAAGGAAGTAAAAAAGCGTGTAAAGGAAGTCAGGAAGTCTACACCTAAAAAGAGCGGAAGTCAGGCTTATAGAGAGTATCAGAACATTCACTCGGGGAACGGCTCTACAGGAAACACTTTCCAGTCTACCAACGCAAACAAGAGCAAGAAGGAAGTAAAGAGAAGGGTTCAGAGCGTTTCCACACCTTCTACTTCATCACAGCGTGATAGCTATGAAGCACGGAAAAAAGCGGCGAACAGTTACCTTAACAGGGAACGTTCGTCTACTTCTCGTCCCGGAAATACTTTTCAGGCAACAAGGGAAACCGCAACGTATAATCCCGAAAAGCGTGAAAGACAGCAGTCTATCGAGAAAAAGAGAAGAGAGGGTATTCAGGCGGTAGAGAATCGCTATGCGAAAACTTCCAGTCCGTCAAAGCTCCATGACGGTGTTATGTCTGAACAGCAGACGGAACCCATCCACGAAAAACAGGTTAAGATTGAAAATGAGATAACCGAACAGAACAGACAGCGTGCAAAGGACTACATGGAACAGGAGTCCTCGGGGCAGAAACAGCATGAAGGAAAGTTCAACGGAACAAGGAACGCGAATCAGCAAGAAGCGGTTCGTGGAATGGCAGAGGTTAAAAAGAATAATCAGGATCGCATTGAAGCAGAAAACGCACGGAAGAATCTTCAGGCGAAGGAAAAAGAGAGTGGGTCAAACGGAAGCTCCCAACTTGGAAACAACTTTAACAAGGACGTTAACGCTGTTCGTGAAAGCGTAAAGAATAAATCGGGAAAATACTACGATGAAGCACAGCGGATTAAGAAGAACGAAGAGACAGAGCGTGCGAACCAGGCGGCTTCATTGAAAAGGATTTCCGACAAGTCGGACAGACAGGTTGAGATTGAGAATCAGAAGAAACTGGAAGAAACACAGAAGCAGCTCTCAAAGAATCGGAGCAAGGAAAAGGTTTCCTACGGTGCTTCACCTATGGAAATGGGCGAACATCAGAACGGTTCTACAGCTTCTCGGAGAATGGATAATAACCGCATTGATTTATCCGATACAAAGCTTGCTCGTGCCGATGAGAGATTAAGTGACGCTACAGTCGGAACAGGGAAGCAGATTGTCGGTGGCTTTGCAAAAACAGCTGGTGATGTTTCCGATTTGTACACGAGACACGGCGGCGCCTCCATCGTTAAGGCAAACAAATTCGAAGAAGATAGATTTATCAATAGTCAGATTCAGCGGAAAGACGTGTCAGAGGGCACGAAAAACACGCTTAGAGGGGTCAAGGAAGGCTACAACAACGCAGAAGAGTATATGCGTAGCGGCGGTATGTATAATCCTGGAAAGGCTCTTTATTCCGTCGGTGAGAAGATTCAGGCAAGCGGTGACAAACAGGTTGAGAAGTCCATGGAAGGATTGACACGGTTTGAGAAAATCCTCATGGGTGCTTATACCTCGGGTCTCGGTACAGCGGCAGATATGAGTTTTGGTCCGTATTGGGCGGTGTCCATGGCGGCTAGAACATACGGTAACACAAGGGGCAGTGCGGAAGCACAGGGAGCAACAGTCGGTGAAGATAGACTCTATTCCGTGCTTGAGGCGCTGAAAGAGACAGGAACAGAGTACATGTTCGCCGGTGCCGGTCTTGCAAGCAAGCTCACAGGTGCGGGTGCGGCTCTTGAGAAAACAGGTCTCGGTGCTTTAAAGTCAACTGCACTTGATAGACTCGCCGTAGGTGTGGGAAATAGATTCGGAAATGTAGCGGCTAATGTAGCTTATTCGGGTGCGAAACTTGCCCTTGGTGGAACAGAAGAAGCAACCGAAGAACTTGTAGGCGGTCTTTTGGATGCGCCTATCACGAACCTTTCCTATGGAAATGCCGTAGATGAACGGAGAGAAAAGAGCTATCGGGAAATGCTTCTCAGTGGTTCGGATAGCCTTGAAGATAGAATCTCAAATGAAGCGGCACAATACGGAGTCAGCAGAGAAGAACTGGCGAAGGCTTACGGCGAAGATATCAACAGTAAAGAGTTTTTGGAAGAACAGATTCAGTCCTATGTTGATTCGGGCATGAGTCAGAAACAGGCAGTTTCCATGGCAGAGAAAATGCAAAAGTATTTATCTGCAAGCATTTCTGGAGACTCTAAAGCGGCACGGAAGCTTGAAGATGAAATGACAGCGGATTACATGAAGATGGTTTCCGTGAAACAGAAATTTTCTGCATCCGAAACTTTGGATGCCATGGCTTCTGCATACATTATGACAGCGGTAACGGGCGTTGCGACTAACGGTCGTACTCTTTCCTATGGAGCAAATGTCAGAGACAGCCTAAAACAGGAATATGCAATGAAGAGTCTGAATGGGCTTGATGATAATATCAGTCCTGAAATCCTTAGGAACGTGCTCTCGGAGAAGGTATCAAGCTATAACACTGCACAGGCAATGGCAGAAATTGCTATGAACGTGGAGGACAGCAAAATTGCCACAAGGGCACAGGCGATTAAGGACACTGCAAATGAGGGAACGGATATTGCTTTAGAGCAGTACGCAGAATTGGCCCACGCAATCAATGCTCAGATGACAAAGAATTCTGAGTCTATTCAGACTGCACGGAATTTGGCTATGCGGAAAGTTGAGAATGAAAACCTTGATGCGGGAGCGGACAGACTCATTAACGGAACGTCTAAAGTAGCTCAAAAGCACGGAGACGAAGTTGTGAAGAGAGTCACCGATACGGCAATTGAAATGAATAAGTCTTTCGATGAAGATAGACAGCTCGATGATGTACAAATTGGTGATGTGGCAAGAGCGGCGGGAAACCTTGAAACAGGAACACTTAATCCGGAAGACGTTGAAACCCTCATGTCAAACAAAACAGAAGAGCGTGAAGTGTTCGAAAAGGCGACCGGTGAGAAGTTGCCTCAGATTCTGAACAGCGACGGCACTTTGAATGCGGTTGAGACGAACAAAGCGACAAGGGAATATCTCTTTGCAAAGGCGGCAGATAACTTTGTTGCACGTGCACGGGAAGAGAACGAAGTCTACAAGAGCGAAGTTCGTGGAAGATATGAATCGGAATACTCCAACAACATGGGTTCTATCGGTCAGAGCGTGGTTCAGGAGATTTCGAACAAAGCGGACGTTTCATCGGAAGCAGATTACAACGTGCTTATGCGGCAGATGGAGCGTGCCTATAATGCGGCGAAGGAAGGAAAGCCCGATACTATCCTCGATACAATCAAGCGTGACATTGTGGAGAACTACGGATTCAAAGCAGAAGATGTAGACTCCATGATTAGAGCGGGAAAAATTGATTCGGGCGGTAACGGCTTTACCGTAAAGGCAAGCGGAAATGTGAATGCCGAAACAAGAAAAGCGCTCAAGCAGTTCGCCGATATTTTCTCGGTGAATATTGAACTCACCGACGACATTCAGAGCTACACAGGCGGAGCCGATGTGAACGGTCTCTTTGACTATGCAACGAATACAATTATCTTGAATTCTGCAACGCCATCGGAAAACATGGCATATACCGCAATGCACGAACTTGTCCACGGTATCAAGGACTATGACATGAAGGGATATGATAACCTCGCAAAAGCGTTCAAGACGATGTGGACACAGGATAATGCGGAGAACTTCAACAAGACGATTAAGGACGTGAAAGAACGCTACAAGAAAGCGGGTAAGAAGCTGAATGATGAACAGGCTTTAGAAGAGGTTATTTGCTCTCAAATGGGCGAAATTCTGCATGATGATAAGTTCATGGACAGAATTACCGAAAAGCATTTTAAAGCCGGCAGAACGCTTCTAAACGCCGTCAGAAGGGTAATCAGAAAGATTCGGGATATATTCGGTCTCGGAAATCAGTTTGATAGCAGATACAAGGAAGCTCTGTTCTCTCAGTACAATCTTCTTAAGGATGCCGAAGAGTTTTTGGCAACAGCACTCCACAACAAAAAGCTCGCTATGGGTCTCGGAAAGATGGTACAGCGTGAAGGAAAAGCTTATTCCGTGAGTGACGATTATTCTATGGACATTGAACCGGATGTTGATTATGACTATATCCGACACTTAACGTTGAATGAATACGAACAGCAGCTTAAGAAGTACGGTGATGAAAGATGGACGATTGCCGACCAGGAAAAGCTCGATAGCTTAAAGGGTACGGAGGACGAGTACGACGAACTTTTCGAAAGAGAAGAGCGTGTAGCACAGTTAATCGAATACAGACGGCGTAATGGTCTCGAAACGGAGTCCGAAGATTCCGGTTATGACGATGAGTACGACGATTACCTTAAAGGCTTCACAAACATTGAGAACAGTGAAGACAGCGAACTTGTAAACGAACTTATCAACTGGAATGAAGAGACGAAAGACCATAAGGATTTCAAGAAACAGTCGTTCCCACGATTCAACCCTATGGTTAAACAGGATAACATCGACACGAGAGCAGAAATCCGTGAAACAATTGATTCCGTTATCGAACCGCTTAAGGCAGATAAAAAGCTAACACATGGACAGGTTCTGAACGCAAAGTCCGTAAAGAACAAAGTCGGAGATCTCCTTCATAAGGTTGTCGGTGACGATACCACCATGTCGAAGAAAACCATGCGTGAGACAAGAGATTTTGCGGTTGACGCACTCACAACGGCATACTATGAGCTTCAGAAGGAACATCCGAATATGGATGTTGTTTACGATGTCTTGGAAAAGGCAAGCGAAGAAATTGTTGATGTGATTGATTACAACTATGAGAACGACGAAATGCGTGAATTTCTCAACACTAAGCGTGCTCTCAGAAAGAATCCTATCTACATTGAACGCTCAAAGTGGGGCGATTATAGAAAGGTCAACAATGAAACAGTTACCGCAATGAATAGACACTTCCAGTATGTTACCGTAAGACACGGAAGCGCTAGTTATACAGGAAGCTTTGCTTCTGCGGTGGCTGATTCGAACAGAAAGAAATCGAATGTTGACACGTATTTAAATGAGAACCCTGACATAGCAACAGCTCTTTTCGGAACCGAAGATACCAAAATGGGATTAGGCAGTGCATTACAAGAAGATGGAGAGCTTCACAACGAAGAAGGTTTACCGTATATCTTGGAAGAGCGGATGCAGAATTGGGCGAATAGTCTTGATGGCTTGAGCGAATATGATTGTAATCAGATGAAAAAGGCTCTTGTTAACGACCTTTCGGAAATTCTTATTCAGGATGCGGAATCGTACAAAACCTATGCAGATAAGCAGAAGGAAAAGTATGACACCATGAAGAATCGCCTTAAGGGTGAAAGGGACGCTCTCGCCGCCAAACTGAAAGACACAAATGATACGCTTAAGAAAACGAAAACTGCGGCGAAAAATCAGGCGGAGAAATACGAGAAAAAACTCGAATCTCAGGAAACGAAGTACAAGAAGATGATTGATACGAGGGAAAAACGTATCGAGAAGGTGAAGGAAAAGAACAAAGCGAAAGAAGAAAAGCGGAAGCGCCGTGAAGAGGAAAAGAAGGTTCTCAACAACATCAACGTGAACTACGCATGGCTTTCTTCACGGCTTCTCACGAAGGAACGGAAGTACGAGAAAAACATTCCACAGGAGATTCGGAGACCGCTCGCACAGGCTCTTGTAGCTCTCGACATTCAGACGGCAAACTCTGTTAAGGCAGAGCAGAGGGAGATTAAGAAGACGGGAACACCTACAGGGGCCGCTTTAAAGATTCACGCCTTAAGAGAGGCCATGCGTGAAATCTCTAAAGAGAAGGAGTATCATGGTATGTTCACAGAGAACGAGGTTCTCATGAATAATCTTGAAGTGCTCGCTTCCATCAACAAGCCTATGAGAGATATGACTCTCGAAGAGCTGAAGATTGTAAAAGACGTTCTGAAGGGTGTCCGATTTGAGATTACCGAAGGACAGAAGATGTATCTGAACGGACGGAAAGAGTCGTTCAACAGAATCAGTGATAGTATTTGTAACGATTTCGAGGACATGATTAAGAAGTACGGCGAAGCGAAGAAATTCAAAGGTGCGTATGGATTAGTTCGTGACTTTGTGAACTTTGACAACGTAACACCGATGAGCTTTTTCAAGAATGCCGGCGGCACATTCAGTCATATTTGGGACGTGCTTAGAAACTCTCAGGATAAGTATTTCCAGTACACCAAAGAGACGGCAGAGTTCGTTGAAACCCTTCCGGGGAACAAGCGGTGGTTGCGCCTTAATGGTGGACACAGTGACGCTCAGAAGTGGCAAGACCACAGGAACGAGATTGAGCTTGAATCGGGGAAGAAGATTGATGTGAGCGACACTCAGATTATGTCGCTTTATCTGCTGGCGAAACGTACGGCGGCTATGCGTCACATTTACGGAGAAGGCATCCGTGTCCCTGTTATTAACAAGGACACACGGAAGGTTCGTGAGAAGGTAGCCGACAAGGTGCTTATGCGTGACATGACCGACTATGAGACGGTGGCAGTAACCGAGGCGGATTTGGCGGATATGTTCGCTCTTCTCACTCAAAAGCAGAAGGATTTTGCCAACGCAATGCAAGACTATCTTTCAACGGTAATTGCGGAGCGTGGAAACAAAGCCTCCATGGAAATGTACGGAGTTAGACTGTTCGAGGAAGAAAAGTATTTCCCGATGTACACGGTACAGGACGGAAAGTTCAAAAACCTCGAAACAGGGTACAACGGAATTGCTGGTATTCCTGACCCAGGATGGAGTAAGAACGTAAACGAGAAGGCAGAGAACGCTCTTGTGATTGAGGATTGTATCAGGGTGTTTGCTCGACATTGTGATGAAATGAATCTGTACGCTTCTTCTCAGAAGGCACTGAAAGACATTACACGACTTCTGAATACGGGTGACGTGAGCAATCAGATGATTCGTGCATTCGGTGTTCAGTCTATCGACTACACAAAGAATATTATCAACGACTTCAGGCACCAGCAAGATAAGAAGGTTGACGGTTGGTCAAAGATTATCAATGCTGGAATGAACAACTACAAAAGAGCTGCTATTGCCGCAAACCTTAGTGTATGGGCCCAGCAGTACACGGCAGTATGTAGAGCGTGGATGGAAATTAGCCCGAAGTATTTCTTCTTGCGGAGTCCTAAAGACACAATGCTTCCACCGAAGATTCAGTCGAAAAAGCGGAACGCTCTGATTGAAGAAATGAACAAGTATTGCCCTATCACGTGGTGGAAGTTCCAAGGAAACCATGAACTGAACTTCTCCCGCTCGTCGGAAGATATTATCATGAACAAGAAGTCTATTCGTGATAAGCTCGCCATGGGAATTTATGAAGCTGCAGACCTTAGAACATGGCTCCACATTTGGAAAGCTGTAAAGGCAGAAACAAGGGCAACACGGAAAGACTTGAAGCCGGGCAGTGAAGAATTCCTTAAGTACTGCGGTGAACGTGCGGCATACATTTTCGACTACACACAGACGGTAGATTCTCCACTTCACAGAGCACAGATTATGCGTGATAAGAATGTCATAGCCAAATCTGTTTCCTCGTTTAAAGCGGAGCCTTTAAAGACGTTCAATATCTTCAGAGACGCTTTAATCGAAGCAAGCCGTTACAAGAAGGAAGGGAAAAAGGTGAAAGCCGCTAAAGCAGTCACGAAGATGGCGACGGTTCTTACAATCAATTCCTTTGCGGCGGCATTTGCAAAGACTCTTATTCAGGCGATGAGAAAAACGGATAAGGCAAAAGATGAAGATGAGCCTATTACCTATCTTTCGGCATTCAAAGAACTGTTTGGTGATAACTTCTGGTCAAATGAAAACCCAATTCGGCAGATTCCGGGATTCGAAGAGTTGTGGGGCGTATTCAACACGACACTTGACCTTCTCAGTGGAGAGGAAGTTGATTATTTCAGTTTAATGTCGCAGAGCAACATTACTTCTGATTGGCTTTACTCAATCAATAAAGCGCTCTATAAGTACAACAAGAAGAAAGCGGATAACGACTTGTCAATCGGTGACAGTGTGGATTTCCTGAACACGATTCTCGCCTTTGCAGGATTCGGTTTTGCAAATGCGAAACGAGACGTTGGAGCAATAACAAACGCTCTCGGATTACCTGATCCGTTCGCTGTTTTCGCGGACGCTGCGGAGGATCGCGTGGATGTATTCGCGAAGAAGTACAAGGAAATGGGCGGTTCGGTCCCTGGGGAGCCTAACGCTGTTGAGAAAAAGCTCGGTGGAGTTGCGGAAAAGGCTGCTAAATCAAACTCTCTTTTCGGAAAGCTCAAGAGCGCCTATGAAAAACTCTCGAATTCAGAGGATACAGACGACTATGGTTTTTGGGACGATGAAGGACTCGGAGGAAGAACGATTAAGGCTCTTTTCAGAGTCAAGGAAGGTTCGAAGCTCGATAATAGGCTTGATTCCTTGGGATTCACGAGAGACAAGAAGGAACGTGAAAAGGCGGCTTTCGATGCCGATGTAAAGGCGGCGCTCGCAAAAGCTCAGGGTAAGAAGGGTGAGTACCGTGAAGAAGCGGTGGTCAACTATATCAAGAAGGACTGGAAGAAGCACCTTAAAGAAGGAACAATCTCTATCACAGACTGGTATAAGGATTGTGAGCGTAGAAAAAAGCTGATGAAGGCTTGCGGAGTCTCGAAAGAAACTCGGGAAAAATTCAACGAGGCAATCATTAGTGAAACTCGGACGAGATACCATAAGGACATTGAAAAATGGGATAAAAAGGCATTTTCACGCATGGACGAGTACACCAACTACCTTGCCGAACAGGGCTGGTCTAAAGAGGACATTTCCCGGAAGATGATTGAGAACTCAGACACGGCACGTGAGTTTAAACAGGCGTGCAAGGTTGAGAATGCGGAAGGTGCGGCGAAGTCGTTAGCAAAGCTGATGGACGCTGGCATTACCAAAGAGGACATCAATTATCTGTACGAGAATCGAAACCGTGTGAAGATTGGTAAGGATTCGAAGTACTACAAGGAAGCTCAAGCGCTTGGACTTGATGAAGAGGGTAAAGGTAAGTCAACCGGAAAGTACATCTACCCGGCACACGGAACAATTACTTCCTATTTCGGCTACAGAAATGCGCCTACTGCTGGTGCTTCCTCGAATCACCCGGCAATCGACATTGCCGTTCCTGAAGGTACGAGGGTTAGTGCTTCCGATGGCGGTACGGTTGTAGCGACCGGTTGGTCGGGCGGCTATGGAAACATCGTTCAGATTGACCATGGAAACGGAGTAGTCACTCAGTACAGCCACTTGTCTAAAGTCGGTGTAAGGAGGGGTCAGAAGGTTGCACGTGGTCAGGAAGTCGCCCGGTCAGGAAATACGGGAGTCTCCACTGGTCCGCACCTTGACTTCAAGATGATGATTAACGGAGAACCAGTTGACCCTCTGAAACATCTAACAAAGTAGGTGATGAAATGACCAACGAAGTAATATGGACAAAGATAGTGCTGGAACGGTTCATCGAACAGGCGAACTTGTCCGAAGACGAAGAAATTGTAATGCGTACACGTGCGGCTGGTTGGAGCAGAACAAAGCAAGCCATGGAGCTGAACTTGTCTGTTTCGACGATTGATAGGATTATCAGTAGGCTTAAACGGAAGTACGACGAAGTACAGGCATATGACCCAATATTGCCTCCGAGGCAACGAGGGGTTTACAGGTAAAAACATGATAGGAAGACGGCGGTTAATCGAAAGGTTGACCGTCGTTTTTCTTATTACAATTTGGGCAAGGAGGAATACTACCATGTACGGATTTTATCAGCCTTATGGGGGCAATGAACAGCTTGTGAGGGTAACTGGTCTTGATGGTGCTAAAGCGTATCAAATGCGCCCGAACAGCGTTGTTGCACTATTCGATGGTGCAGAGGACATATTCTATCTCAAGTCAACCGACGGTGCGGGATTCCCAACAATTCGAATCTTTCGATTTGAAGAGGTAACGTCCATACCGAATGTTTCACAGGAGTACATCACAAAGGCAGAGTTCGAACAATTCAAGGAGGAAGTCTTAAATGGGAAGCAGCATATTCAGGAATCAGAACAATAATCAGCTAGGCGATCTAGCGAATCGTGCAAAAGCTATGATGAACGATTCAAGGCAAATGCAGAATGTCATGAGTATGTTATCGGGCAAGGGAATGTCTGCGGAACAGATGGTGCGCTCCATCTGTAGGGACCGTGGAATCGATGTTAATGAATTCATGAACAGCATTAAATAGCATAGCGAAACTTAAAATCGGAACAAAGTGTATCGAATTTTCCACGATTAGGGACGTTTAGATACTTTAGGGACGTTTAGATACAGCTCTTATTTAAAAAAAAACACCTTATTTTTTAAATAGCAACACTTGCAAGTGAAACTTAGCGAAACTTATTTTAATTATTCGGTCTATCCGAAGAAAGGAGAAGAAAATGGAAAACATGAGCTTGTCGGATATTGCCGCTGTCACAAAGGATAATGATGATTATTTTGGCAACGGTGGAATGTGGATTTTCGCCCTGCTGATTCTCATGATGATGGGCGGAGGCTATTGGAACAGGGGCAACAATCAAGCTGAACCTGTTACAGAAGCGGGGTTGTGTAATGCGATGAATTTCAACGGTCTTGAGAATTCTGTCGGTAGGCTTAATGATAGCCTTCAGAACGATTACATGGGCTTGCAGAACGGTATCTCGAATCTCGGTTATGAGACATTAAGAAACTTCAACGAGACTCAGAACAGAATCTCAGATTGTTGTTGTATTACCCAGCGTGGTATTGACGGCGTGAATTACAACGGCGCAATCAATACAGCGAACATTAACGCAAACACCACAGCACAGACACAGAAGATTCTTGACGCATTATCTCAGAACAAGATTGAGGCATTGCAGGCACAGG
>JAERMT010000280.1_pt1 | contig 26383 bp, 25 predicted proteins | sample 9267081 | NCBI WGS metagenome assembly JAERMT01 (sample SAMN17071939, study PRJNA684904) | human gut metagenome | isolation source: diarrhea sample from child under the age of five | host: Homo sapiens | place: South Africa: Mafikeng, Mafikeng Provincial Hospital | collected 2019-09
TAAGACGTCGCCCTCTCACGGCGAAAACACGGGTTCGATTCCCGTACTGGCTGCTCTAAATATACAATAAGATGACTCGAACGGTTGGTTCGGGTTATTTTTTTGCCCGAAAATCATAAAAGAATAGTATTTGACTTTTTGCGGACAAATCATGTATGATATAGAACAAATGTTTGAAGATGGAAATATGAAAGAAAGGAAAAGAGCCATGGCAAAAAAGGAAACTTATGATGCGGGGAGCATATCTGTTCTGGAAGGACTGGAAGCAGTCCGCAAACGTCCTGGTATGTATATCGGAAGTGTCTCTCGAAAAGGACTGAATCATCTGATTTATGAGATTGTTGATAACGCAGTGGATGAGCATCTGGCAGGATACTGCAGTCAGATCCATGTGGTGCTGGAAAAAGATGGTTCCTGTACCGTAACAGATAATGGCCGGGGAATTCCGGTGGATATGCATGAGAAAGGGATGTCTGCGGAACGTCTGGTATTTACGACACTTCATGCAGGTGGTAAATTTGACAATTCTGCTTATAAAACAAGCGGTGGGCTCCATGGAGTCGGATCTTCCGTTGTGAATGCACTTTCTACTTATCTGGATATCAAGGTAAGCCGTGATGGATATGTACATCATGACCACTATGAACGTGGAATTCCTACGATCGAACTGGAGAACGGACTTCTTCCGAAACTTGGCAGGACAAAAGAGACCGGAACCTGCATCAATTTCCTGCCGGATCCGGAAATCTTTGAGAAAACACGTTTTTCTGCTACAGATGTTAAGAGCCGTCTTCATGAGACTGCTTATCTGAATCCGGAGCTGACGATTATTTTTGAAGATCTGCGTGGAACAGAGCCGGTCAAAGAAGAGTACCATGAGCCGGAGGGTATTGTGGGCTATATCCGTGACATGAATCATAGTACAGAGGCGCTTCATGAACCTGTTTATCTCAAAGGAGAAGCAGATGGGATTCAGGTGGAAGTTGCTTTTCAGTATACAAATGAATTCCGTGAGAATGTTCTTGGATTCTGTAATAATATCTACAATGCAGAAGGTGGTACACACCTGACCGGATTTAAGACAACATTTACAACAGTTATGAACACGTATGCCAGAGAAATCGGTATTCTCAAAGATAAAGATCCGAATTTTACCGGTGCGGATATCCGTAATGGAATGACTGCAGTCGTATCAATCAAGCATCCGGCACCTCGCTTTGAGGGTCAGACAAAGACAAAGCTGGATAACCAGGATGCAGCCAAGGCAACAGGAAAAGTACTGGGAGAGCAACTGGTCCTGTATTTTGACCGTAATCTTGAAACATTGAAAACGATTCTTTCCTGTGCGGAAAAGGCAGCGAAGATCCGTAAGACAGAGGAACGTGCCAAAACGAATCTTCTTACAAAACAGAAATATTCATTTGATTCCAATGGAAAACTTGCCAACTGCGAGAAAAAGGATCCTTCACAGTGTGAGATCTTTATCGTAGAGGGAGATTCTGCAGGCGGTTCTGCAAAAACAGCCCGTAACCGTAATTATCAGGCAATCCTTCCAATCAGGGGCAAGATTCTGAATGTTGAAAAAGCAACCATTGACAAAGTGCTTGCCAATGCGGAGATCAAGACTATGATCAATGCATTTGGATGCGGATTTTCTGAAGGATATGGAAATGATTTCGATATAAGCAAACTTCGCTATGACAAGATCGTGATCATGGCGGATGCCGATGTTGACGGTGCGCATATTTCCACACTGCTTCTGACATTGTTCTATCGTTTTATGCCGGAACTGATCTATGAAGGCCATGTATATATTGCGATGCCGCCACTCTATAAGGCAATGCCGAAAAAGGGACCGGAAGAATATCTGTATGATGATAAAGCACTTGAAAAATATCGTAAGACACATAAACCGGGAAGCTTTACTTTGCAGAGATACAAAGGTCTTGGAGAGATGGATGCAGAACAGTTGTGGGAGACTACGCTGAATCCTGAGACTCGAAGAATGAAACGCGTAGAGATAGAAGATGCACGTCTTGCATCCAGTGTGACAGAAGTTCTGATGGGCAGTGAAGTTCCGCCGCGTAAGGCATTTATTTACGAGCATGCAGCCGATGCAGAACTTGATGTATAAGGTGGGATAAGATATGGAAACAAAACAGGAAAATGTAATTCGTACCGATTATTCGGAAATTATGCAGAAATCATACATCGATTATGCAATGAGTGTTATCATTTCCCGTGCTCTTCCGGATGTGCGTGACGGTCTGAAACCGGTACAGAGAAGAACGTTGTATGATATGTATGAACTGGGAATCCGCTATGACCGTCCGTATCGTAAATGTGCACGTATTGTCGGTGATACCATGGGTAAATATCATCCACATGGTGACAGTTCCATTTATGACGCACTTGTTGTTATGGCACAGGATTTCAAAAAAGGCAGAACACTTGTAGACGGACATGGTAACTTCGGTTCAATCGAGGGTGACGGCGCAGCTGCCATGCGTTATACAGAGGCACGACTGGAAAAACTGACACAGGATGTATTTTTGAGTGATCTTGATAAGAATGTAGTGGACTTTGTTCCGAACTTCGATGAGACGGAAAAAGAACCATCGGTACTTCCGGTGCGCATCCCGAACATTCTGGTAAATGGTGCAGATGGTATTGCGGTCGGCATGGCAACCAGTATTCCACCACACAATCTAGGGGAAGTTATCGATGCTGTCAAAGCATATATGAAAGATAACACGATCAGTGTCAAAGGACTGATGCGATACATCAAAGGGCCGGATTTTCCGACCGGAGGTATTGTGGTCAATAAAGATGATCTCCATAAGATCTATGAGACAGGGAGCGGCAAAATCCGCCTGCGTGGAAAAGTAGAAGTAGAGAAACTCAAAGGCGGAAGAAAACAGCTTGTCATTACGGAGATTCCATATACCATGCTGGGAGCAAACATTGGCAAGTTCCTGAATGACGTGGCATCTCTTATAGAAACAAAGAAGACAACAGATATCGTAGATATCTCCAATCAGTCTTCCAAGGAAGGCATCCGTATCGTACTGGAACTTAAGAAAGATACCGATGTGGAAAATCTGACCAATATGCTGTATAAGAAAACGCGTCTGGAAGATACGTTTGGCGTAAATATGCTGGCAGTTGCTGACGGCAGACCGGAAACATTAAGCCTGAAGCAGATTATTGAATATCACGTTGATTTTGTGTTTGAGATCACAACACGTAAATATCACACACTGCTGGACAAAGAACTGGAAAAACAGGAAGTTCAGGAAGGTCTGATCAAAGCGTGTGATGTGATCGACCTGATCATTGAGATCCTCCGTGGCAGTAAGAATCGTGAACAGGTCAAGAAATGTCTGGTAGAAGGAATTACAGAGGGAATTAAATTCAAGTCAAAAGCCAGTGAGAAGGCTGCTGCAAAACTTCTTTTTACAGAACGTCAGGCAAATGCCATTCTGGATATGCGTCTGTATAAACTGATCGGTCTGGAAATTGAAGCACTGCAGGCTGAGCATGAAGAGACGATGAAAAACATTGCTCTTTATAAAGATATCCTGGACAATTATGATTCCATGGCGGCCGTGATCATCAAAGACATGGACGCCATCAAGAAAGAATACGGAAGAAAACGCCGTACAGCGATTGAAAATGCAGAAGAAGCTGTCTATGAAGAGAAGAAGATGGAAGAGATGGAAGTCTGCTTCCTGATGGATCGCTTTGGTTATATGAAGCTTATAGATAAAAATGCTTATGAGCGAAACAAAGAAGCTGTTCATAATGAAAATAAATATGTATTCAACTGTATGAACACAGACAAGATCTGTATATTTACAGATACAGGCAAGATGCATACGATCAAAGCCGTTGATATACCGCTTGGCCGTTTCCGCGACAAGGGAACACCGGTGGACAATCTCAGTAATTATGACAGTTCCCAGGAACGCATGCTTTATGTGGCGCCGGTAGGACAACTGCGTTCAGACAGGTTGCTGTTTGTGACAAAGACTTCTATGTGCAAACTGGTAGAAGGTGCGGAATTTGATGTGGCTAAACGAACGATCGCGTCAACAAAGCTGGCGGATGAAGATGAACTGATCTTTATTGGCAGTGCTTCCGAGATGGAGCAGATTGTGCTCCAGAGCCATGGAGGCTGCTTCCTGCGCTTCCTGACACAAGAAGTTTCGACAATGAAGAAAACTGCACTTGGTGTGCGGGGCATGAAACTGGCAGACGATGATTATCTGGAGCATGCATACCTTCTGGCAGGTCATCAGGAATATACGATTTCCTATCATGATAAAGAATATGCACTGAATAAAGTGCGGCTTGCAAAGCGGGATACGAAGGGCATAAAGCCGAGGATATAAAAAAAACCTTGCTTTTCCGGAAGTAAGGTGCTAGAATGAGGTTAACATGATAACGGACAACAAGAGAGTGGACTTCGGTCCACTCTTTTTGCGAGATGCTCCGGATGTGCGAAAGGCAGGTGGAAATATGAGCAGACGGGATGAATATGAACAGAAAGCAGAAGCATTGCTGGCACCGATCGTTGAGGGCCAGGGATTCGAACTGGTAGATGTAGAATATGTGAAGGAAGCAGGAAACTGGTATCTTCGTGGATATATCGACAAGCCGGGTGGAATTACTGTTAACGATTGTGAGGCAGTCAGCAGAGCGTTCAGTGATAAACTGGATGAGAACGATTTTATTGAAGACAGCTATATCATGGAAATCAGTTCGCCGGGTCTTGACAGACCACTGAAAAAGGAGAAGGATTTTGCCAGAAGCATGGGTAAACTGGTAGAGATCCGGACCTATCGTCCAATCGAAAAGCAGAAAGAATTCTGTGGGATTTTAAATGCATATGATGAAAGCAGTGTGACGATCGATGAGGACGGGCAGTTACGCACATTTGACAAAAAGGATATTGCCCTGATCCGTCTGGCAATTGAGTTTTAAATACGATTCAGATATGCTTTGATAAAATAGGAGGAAATAACAAAAATGAACAAAGAGTTAATGGAAGCCCTGGATATCCTGGAAAAAGAAAAAAACATCAGCAAGGATACATTACTGGGTGCGATTGAGCAGTCCCTGATCCAGGCTTGCAAAAACCATTTTGGTAAAGCAGATAATGTGCATGTGACGATCAATCCGGAAACATGTGATTTCAGCGTTTACGCAGAACGTGAAGTAAAGGAATTCGTAGATGATCCGGCACTGGAAATTTCCCTGGTGGATGCACAGAAAATCAATACAAATGCAGAACTGGGAGATATGATCAAAGTTGAGATCCATTCTAAAGAATTCGGCCGTATTGCAACGCAGAATGCAAAGAACGTAATTCTTCAGAAAATCCGTGAGGAAGAACGTAAAGTCCTTTATGATCAGTATTATGGAATGGAAAAAGAAGTTGTCACAGGTATCGTACAGCGTGTAATGGGCAAAAATGTCAGTGTAAATCTTGGCAAGGCAGACGGTATCTTGAGTGAGAATGAGCAGGTGAAAGGTGAGGAATTTGAGCCTACAGAAAGAATCAAGGTTTATATCCTTGAAGTCAAAGATACACCGAAAGGACCTCGTATCCTTCTGTCCAGAACACATCCGGGACTTGTAAAACGTCTGTTTGAATCTGAAGTTGCCGAAGTGAAAGACGGAACTGTTGAGATCAAGAGTATTGCCAGAGAAGCAGGTTCCCGTACCAAGATTGCTGTATGGAGCAATGATCCGGATGTAGATCCGGTAGGTGCATGCGTTGGTATGAACGGTGCAAGAGTCAATTCCATCGTAGAAGAACTGCGTGGTGAGAAGATCGACATCATCAACTGGGATGAAAACCCGGCAATCCTGATTGAAAATGCACTGAGTCCTGCAAAGGTTATCGCTGTTATGGCGGATCCGGATGAAAAGACTGCACTGGTAGTCGTTCCGGATTATCAGTTGTCTCTTGCAATTGGTAAAGAAGGACAGAATGCACGTCTTGCGGCTCGTCTGACCGGATTTAAGATCGATATCAAGAGTGAGACTCAGGCAAGAGAGTCTGGAGAACTGTATGACTATGATGACGAGGACGAGTACTACGGCGAAGAGGAGTACAGTGAAGAAGGTGCTGTAGAGTCAGAAGAAACAGAGACTGAAGAAACAGAGGAAGTTTCAGAAGAAACTACTGTTGAAGAATAATCTATGAAGACAAAGAATAAAACACCTCTGCGCCAGTGTACCGGCTGCAGAGAAATGAAAAGTAAGAAAGAAATGATCCGTGTACTGAGAACTCCGGAGAATGAGATCGTGCTTGATGCAACAGGCAGAAAAAACGGAAGAGGTGCGTATGTATGTCTTTCCCAGGAATGTCTGGAAAAAGCCGTAAAAACCCGGGGACTGGAACGGTCACTGAAGACCGCAATACCGGATGAGGTCTATGAAGACCTGAAAAAGGAGTTAAACGATATTGAAAAACAACAATAAAGTTTTATCACTGCTGGGGCTTGCCACAAAAGCAGGTAAGATAGCCAGCGGAGAATTCTCCACAGAGAAATCTGTGAAGAGCGGAAAAGGTTTTCTGGTACTGGTTGCGGCAGACGCATCCGAAAATACAAAGAAAAAATTCCGTAATATGTGTGAGTTTTACGAAGTACCGGTATATTTCCTCGCGGATAAAGAGGAACTGGGAAAATTCTGCGGCAAGGAATTTCGTGCCAGTCTGGCGGTACAGGATGAGAACTTTGCGAAAGCAATGCTGAAAGAACTTGAGAAGATGGAACAGTAAATGTAAACAGTGTGATCCAGAATCAGCAAGATCCGAAGTCATTGACGTAAAGGAGGAATCAATGTGCCGAAGAGCAGAGAGCATGAACCTGCCAGAATAAAAGAACATTTATCACAAAGGGGAAAGGAGCAGATTACCAACGTGGATAATTCCAGAACAGATGAAAAAATGGTAACAACTAAACCGGAAGCAGAGAAGACAGAGGCTCCCAAAAAGAAAAAAAATATTATTCGTGTATATCACGCACAGAATGCAAGTGACGGTGGCAAAAACAGACCGAAACGTCCGGCATCAGATAAAAAAACGGCTGCAAGACCGCAGCAGAAACCACAGGCTGTAAAACCGGCTGAACCGGTACAGCAGAAACCGGCTGCAGAAGCAGCACCAAAGAAACCGCAGGCAGCGGCACCGTCTGAGACTCCGGAGACAAAGAAACCGACAGATATCAGACAGGCAGCACCGGTACAGAACAATTCTGCAAGACCGCAGAGACAGGAACAGTCCGGTTACAATAACAACAGAGGACAGAACCGCCAGAATAATCGTGACGGAAGAGATTCAGGCCGTGACAATCGTGGTGGAGATAACAGAGGAAACCGTGATTTCCGTGGCGGAGAAAAAAGATTTTCTGATCGCAATGGAAATAATGGACAGGGTCGTCCGAATCGTGACGGAAATCGTCCGGCCAGACCACAGGGTGAAGGTCGTCCGGCACGTCAGGGTGATGGAAATGGCCGTCCGATGAGAGGTCAGGGTGGACGCCCGCAGCAGGGTGGCCAGGGAAGACCAGGACAGGGCGGAAACGGAAGACCGGATAACAGAGGTGAAGGACGCTTTGGCGGAAACAACCGTGGCGGACAGAGAAATGGCGGCGGAAGAAGAGAGAATGACGCTGTATTTACACCAGAACTGACAAAAACATCCAAAGACAGCAAGAGAGAGCGTGACAGAGAGAATAAGAACAAAAAGAAAGACTTTGAGAAATCCGGTGCAGGTCATAACAGACCGAACCAGGGTGGAAGAAGAAATCTTTCCAGAATTCCGAAAGCTCTTCAGAAACCGACTCCTCAGCCAAAACAGGAAGAGAAGAAACCAGAAGTAAAAGAAATTACACTTCCGGAGAAAATGACAATCCGTGAGCTCGCAGAAGCTATGAAGATGCAGCCGTCTGTAATCGTTAAAAAACTGTTCCTGGAAGGAACTATGGTAACGGTAAACCATGAGATCGACTTTGAAAAAGCACAGGAGATCGCACTGGATTATGATATTATCGCAGAGCCGGAAGAGAAAGTAGACGTTATCGAAGAACTTCTGAAAGAAGACGAAGAAGATGAAGCGGATATGGTTTCGAGACCGCCGGTAGTCTGTGTCATGGGTCACGTTGACCATGGTAAAACATCTCTTCTGGATGCAATCCGTGATACACATGTAACCAGAGGGGAAGCAGGTGGAATCACACAGCACATTGGTGCATCTGTAGTTGAGATCAATGGACAGAAGATCACATTCCTGGATACACCGGGACATGAAGCATTTACTGCAATGCGTATGCGTGGTGCAAACTCCACAGATATCGCAGTACTTGTTGTTGCAGCAGATGATGGTGTTATGCCACAGACTGTTGAGGCAATCAGCCATGCGAAAGCAGCGGGTGTTGAGATCATTGTTGCAATCAACAAGATCGATAAACCAAGTGCAAATGTGGAAAGAGTAAAACAGGAACTTTCCGAATATGAACTGATTCCGGAAGACTGGGGTGGAAGTACTATTTTTGTACCGGTATCTGCCCATACAGGAGAGGGAATCGATACACTGCTTGAAATGATCCTTCTTTCTGCAGAGGTACTGGAACTCAAGGCAAATCCGAATCGTGCGGCAAGAGGTCTTGTTATTGAGGCTCAGCTTGATAAAGGTAAGGGACCGGTTGCCACAATTCTTGTACAGAAAGGTACACTTCATGTAGGCGACTTTATTGCAGCAGGCGCATGCAGTGGTAAAGTGCGTGCAATGATGGATGACAGAGGCAGACGTGTCAAAGAAGCAGGTCCTTCTACACCGGTTGAGATCCTTGGCCTCAGTGATGTTCCGAATGCAGGTGAGATCCTGATGGCATTCCCGAGCGATAAGGAAGCCAAGAGCTTTGCAGCTACATTCGTTACTGAAAACAAGAAACATCTGCTTGAAGAAACAAAAGGCAAACTTTCTCTGGATAACCTGTTTGATCAGATCCAGGCAAGTGACCTCAAAGAGCTTCCGATCATCGTTAAAGCAGACGTACAGGGTTCTGTCGAGGCTGTTAAACAGAGTCTGACCAAGCTGTCCAATGAAGAAGTTGTTGTTCGTGTGATCCACGGCGGTGTTGGAGCAGTCAATGAGTCTGATGTATCTCTGGCAGCTACATCTAATGCGATCATTATCGGATTCAACGTTCGTCCGGATGCTATGGCAAAACAGCTGGCTGATCAGGAGGGCGTAGATCTTCGTCTTTACAAAGTTATTTATCAGGCAATCGAAGATGTGGAAGCTGCTATGAAAGGTATGCTTGATCCGGTATACGAGGAAAAAGTTATCGGCCATGCAGAGGTTCGTCAGCTGTTCAAAGCTTCAGGTGTCGGTACAATTGCAGGAAGTTATGTTCTGGATGGTATTTTCCAGAGAAACTGCAAGGTACGTATTACACGTGAAGGCGAGCAGGTATTCGAAGGTGAACTTGCTTCTCTGAAGCGCTTCAAGGATGATGTTAAAGAAGTAAAAGCAGGATACGAATGTGGTCTTGTATTTGACGGATTCAACGATGTGAAAGAAGAAGATAAAGTAGAAGCTTATATCATGGTAGAAGTGCCAAGGTAATTGGAAATACCGAGATAGGAGTGAATCATAAATGAGAAAAAACAGTATTAAGAATACAAGGATCAATGGTGAGGTTCAGAAAGAACTCAGTACGATCATCAGAAATGAAGTCAAAGATCCTCGTATTCATCCAATGACTTCAGTCATGGCTGTGGAAGTTGCGCCTGATCTTAAGACCTGCAAGGCATTTATCAGTGTCCTGGGCAACAAAGAAGCAAAGGACGCAACGATCCAGGGCCTGAATAAGGCAGAGGGATATATCAGAAGACAACTTGCAAAAAATCTCAATCTGAGAAATACACCGGAGATACGTTTCATTCTTGATGAATCGATTGAGTATGGTGTGAATATGTCAAAACTGATTGATGATGTTGCCAGAAGAGATGCTTCTTTAGGGAAGACTGAGGAAGAGTAAGAGGTGTGTTCATGAAAAATATAGCAGAAGTGCTGGAAGGTGTGAAAACTGTCGGAATCGGTGGACATATCCGTCCGGATGGCGACTGTGTCGGCTCCTGTATGGCTCTGTATCTGTATATCAGAAAATATTTTCCGGATATTGATGTGAATGTTTATCTGGACCATCCGAAGCCGATCTTCGGACATATTGAATCTATCGATGAAATAAAAACAGAAGTGGAAGTAGAAAGAATCTTCGATCTTTTTATTACCTGTGATGTAAGTGCCAGAGACCGTCTGGCGCTTGCTGACAATCTGTTTGAGCATGCAAAGAAAACAGTATGCATCGATCATCATGTGAGCAATTCGGGATTTGCAGATGTGAATCATATCCGTGGAGAGGTTAGCTCCTGCTGTGAAGTACTGTATGGAATTCTGGATCCGGATAAAGTGGATCTTGCGGTTGCAACGGCTGTTTATACAGGAATGATCCATGATACAGGCGTTTTTCAGTATTCTTCTACATCACCGGAAACCATGAGGATTGCAGGAGAACTGATGAAGACGGGAATCCCGTTCAGCAGGATCATAGATGAATCTTTTTATCAGAAAACATATATCCAGAATCAGGTTATGGGAAGAGTTCTTGCAGAAAGTATTCTTCTTCAGAACGGTACATGCATCATCGGATATCTTCGAAAGAAAGATATGGATTTTTATGGCGTGACAGGAAGCGATCTGGATGGCATTGTCAGTCAGCTCCGACTTACCCGAGGCGTGGAAGTAGCAATCTTTATTTATGAGCTGGAGACACAGTCATTCAAAGTATCCCTTCGCTCCAATGGCAGGGTAGATGTGAGCAAGGTGGCAGTCTTCTTTGGAGGCGGTGGACACACCAGAGCAGCGGGCTGTGACCTGCAGGGCTCTATGTATGATGTGATCAATAATATTACAGCAGAAATTGAAAAACAGCTGACAGAAGAGGAGAACGCATAATGGATGGCGTATTGAATATCTGTAAGGAAAAAGGATATACTTCTTTTGATGTTGTTGCAAAACTCCGTGGAATCCTTCATATGAAGAAAATCGGACATACCGGGACACTGGATCCGGAAGCAGAAGGTGTGCTTCCGGTCGTTCTCGGAAAGGCAACGAAGCTGGTTGATCTTCTGACGGAAAAACAGAAAACATATGAGGCACTTCTTCATCTGGGGCTGGAAACAGATACCCAGGATATGACAGGAACGGTTCTTGAAGAAAAGCCTGTCGAAGTAACAGAAGAAGAGGTACGTACGGTGATCAGGAGTTTCCTGGGGGAACAGCAGCAGATTCCACCGATGTATTCTGCTCTGAAAGTAGACGGGAAGAAACTCTATGAACTGGCCCGTGAAGGTAAGACAGTAGAGCGAAAGCCGCGTGCTGTACAGTTTTATGAGATTGAGATTAAAAAGATAGAGCTTCCATATGTGCGATTTTCTGTGACCTGTAGTAAGGGAACATATATCCGTACATTATGTCATGACATCGGACAGAAACTCGGATGTGGCGGCTGTATGGAAGAATTGCTCCGCACCAGATCCGGGAATTTTGTCTGGGAAGACAGTATGACACTTGCGCAGGTTGAGGAAGCGGTAAGAAATGGTACAATTGGAGACCGGGTGATCAGTATCGGGCAGGTCCTGAAGGATTATCCGGAAATTTTTTGTACACGGGAAGGCGACCGCCTTCTGGAAAATGGAAATGCGCTTGCTGAGAGATTTGTCAGAGGAGAGCACAAAGAAGGCTGGGTGCGTATGTGTGACAGCCAGGGTGGATTCAAGGGGATTTACCAGTGGGATGAGGTGAAAAAACGCTATCAGCCACAGAAAATGTTTTTATAGGCTCCGGGTGAGCTATAAAAGTCAGGAGTAACAGCACAATATGGAATACGTAAAGATTGAAGGACAGTTTCCAAAGTTCAGCCACTGTGCGGTAACACTTGGAAAATTCGATGGAATCCATCGTGGTCACAGGAAACTGATTCAGACGATCCTGAACAGAAAAAAAGAATATGGAGAACTGGCAGTGGTCATGGCGTTTGTTTCCGACAGACAGACGCTCCTTACTTCAGAAGAACGTCGTATACTTCTGGAAAAAATGGGCGTGGACATACTGTTGGAATGTCCTCTGAATGATCAGATAAAGCATATGAAAGCAGATGTTTTTATCCGACAGATACTCAAAGGGGATCTTCAGGCTTCCTGTGTGGTTGTGGGAGAAGATTTCCGTTTTGGTCATGAGCGCAAGGGATCTCCGGAGCTTCTGGAAAAATATGGAGAAAAATACGACTACGAAACAATTGTGATTGCAAAAGAAATGGAAGGCAACCGTAAGATCAGCAGTACTTATATCCGTGAAGAACTGAAAAAAGGAAATATGGAAAAGATTGCAGATCTTCTGGGAAGTCCGTTTTTCACGGCAGGGGTCATTGAACATGGAAGAGGAATGGGGCATCGGGATTTTTTTCCAACAGCGAATATCATTCCACCGAAGTCGAAGCTGATGCCTCCGAATGGGGTCTATGTGACAGTATCGCATCTTGAGGATGGAGATTATCCGGGAATCACGAATGTGGGATATAAACCAACAGTCGGAGAGAATTTCCTTGGAGTAGAAACAAATCTGTTTGATTGTGATCTGGATCTTTATGGGCAGAAATGTAGAGTTGATTTTTATAAATATATTCGTCCGGAACAGAAGTTCACTTCTTTTGAGGCTCTGAAGGCACAGATCCGCAGAGATATTGAGTCCGGAAAGAACTGGTTTCAGGAAGAAAAAGAGCTGGTAAAAACTTTATCATTCGGCAAAAAATAGTTGTTTACAATGCTGCATGTTTTATGCTATACTAGTCGAGGTGTAATTCAGCCCATATTCAGAGATTGGAATCTCCAACCGTTTCTTAATATGTGGCGGTTCATTAATTATTATATTTTATTTAAGGAGGAAATCACAATGATTTCAAAAGAAAAAAAACAGGCAATCATGAAAGAATATGCAAGATGCGAGGGTGACACAGGATCACCGGAAGTACAGGTTGCAGTTCTTACAGCAAGAATTCAGGAACTGACAGAGCATTTACAGACACATCACAAAGATCATCATTCCAGACGTGGTCTGCTGAAAATGGTTGGTCAGAGACGTGGACTTCTGGCATACCTGAAGAAAACAGACATCGAAAGATACCGTGCACTGATTGAAAAATTAGGTTTAAGAAAATAATTAGTATGCGGACGGGGCGGATAACCATCCGCCCCATTTTTACATGTTGCAGTTTTATAGGTTTATAGCGACAGGAAAAAAGAAGTTATTTCCGAGACTACTGAAAAGTCCATTGATTGCAATGGCTTTTTCAGTTGTTTCGGGCTTCTGAATGACCTGGTTGCTGTGAACAGTAATAATCAACACAGAATTTAAAGGAGAAAAAATATGTACAAAAGTTATTCTATGGAATTAGCCGGCAGAACACTGACTGTAGATATTGGTCGTGTTGCAAAGCAGGCAAATGGTGCTGCCCTGATGCATTATGGTGACACAACTGTACTTTCCACAGCAACAGCATCCAAAGAGCCAAGAGAAGGAATCGATTTCTTCCCCCTGAGCGTTGAATACGAAGAAAAAATGTATGCCGTAGGCAAAATCCCGGGAGGATTCAACAAGAGAGAAGGAAAGGCAAGTGAGCATGCAATCCTGACTTCCCGTGTTATTGACCGTCCGATGCGTCCTCTGTTCCCGAAGGATTACAGAAATGATGTAACTCTGGTCAACATGGTTATGTCTGTAGATCCGGAATGCAATCCGGAGATTCCGGCTATGCTTGGTTCCTCTATTGCAACCTGCATTTCTGATATTCCGTTTGACGGACCGTGTGCAACTACACAGGTAGGTCTGATCGACGGTGAATTCGTTATCAACCCGTCTCTGGCTCAGAAAGAACTTTCTGATCTTCAGCTGACAGTTGCTTCCACAAGAGAAAAAGTCATCATGATCGAAGCCGGTGCAAATGAAGTTCCGGAAGATACTATGATTGAAGCAATCTATAAGGCACATGATGTAAACCAGGAGATCATCCGTTTTATCGACAAGATCGTAGCTGAATGTGGTAAAGAAAAACATCTGTATGCTTCCTGTGCAGTTCCGGAAGAACTGTTTGAAGCAATTAAGAAGATCGTGCCTCCGGAAGAAATGGAAGAAGCTGTTTTTACAGATGACAAGCAGACAAGAGAAGAAAATATCCGTGAGATCACAGCAAGACTTCAGGATGCATTTGCAGATAATGAAGAATGGCTGGCTGTTCTTGGCGAAGCCGTATATCAGTATCAGAAGAAGACTGTTCGTAAGATGATCCTCAAAGATCACAAACGTCCGGATGGACGTCAGATCACGCAGATTCGTCCTCTGGCTGCAGAAGTTGATATCATCCCGAGAGTACATGGATCTGCCATGTTTACACGTGGACAGACTCAGATCTGCACAATGACAACTCTGGCTCCTCTTTCTGAGGCTCAGAGAATTGACGGACTTGATGAGTTTGAAACCTCCAAGAGATATATGCATCATTACAACTTCCCGTCTTATTCTGTAGGTGAGACAAAACCATCCAGAGGACCGGGACGTCGTGAGATCGGTCATGGTGCACTTGCAGAGAGAGCTCTTGTTCCAGTACTTCCGTCAGCAGAAGAGTTCCCATATGCGATCCGTACAGTATCTGAGACTTTTGAATCCAATGGTTCCACTTCTCAGGCAAGTATCTGTGCATCTACGATGTCTCTGATGGCAGCAGGTGTGCCGATCCGTAAACCGGTAGCAGGTATTTCCTGTGGTCTGGTAACAGGCGCTACAGATGATGACTACATCGTTCTGACAGATATTCAGGGTCTGGAAGATTTCTTTGGAGATATGGACTTTAAGGTTGCAGGTACACATGATGGTATCACTGCAATTCAGATGGATATCAAGATTCATGGTCTGACAAGACAGATCGTAGAAGAAGCTATCCGCAGAACAAAAGAAGCAAGAGAATATATTCTTACAGAAGTTATGGAGAAATGCATTGCAGCTCCTCGTGATCATGTCAACAAATATGCGCCGAAGATCGTACAGATTCAGATCGACCCTCAGAAAATCGGTGATGTAGTCGGACAGAGAGGAAAAACGATCAATGCAATCATCGAACGTACAGGTGTTCAGATCGACATCACAGATGAAGGTGCAGTATCTATCTGTGGCGTTGACCAGCATGGTATGGATGAAGCAAAGAAAATGATCAAAACAATTGCAACTGATTTTGAAGCAGGACAGATCTTTGAAGGTACAGTTGTCAGCATTAAAGAATTTGGTGCATTTGTTGAGTTTGCTCCTGGCAAAGAAGGAATGGTTCATATTTCCAAGATCAGTAATCACAGAATCAATCGTGTAGAAGATGTTCTGACACTTGGCGATAAGGTAAAAGTTATCTGCATGGGTAAAGACAAGATGGGAAGAATGAGCTTCAGTATTAAAGATGTACCGGAAGAAGCATAACTATGAGATATCATAATATAACCAAGGATGATATGCTGAACGGAGACGGACTTCGGGTAGTACTCTGGGTTGCCGGCTGCAATCACTGCTGTCGGGAATGCCAGAATCCTATCACCTGGGATCCAAACGGAGGCCTTCCGTTTACGGAAGCAGAAGAAGCAGAGATCTTTACAGAACTGGATAAGGATTATATCGGCGGCATCACTTTTTCGGGAGGTGATCCGCTGCATCCATCCAATATTTCTACGGTTACTGCTTTCGCAAAAAAAATTCGTGAGAAATATCCAAATAAGACGATCTGGCTGTATACAGGTTCCTTATGGGAAGAAATCTGTAATGAAGAGATTGTACAGTATTTGGATGTCTGTGTGGACGGTGAATTTCAGATTGATAAAAGAGATACTTCTCTTCGCTGGAAGGGCTCATCCAATCAGCGTGTGATAGATGTTCCTTCTACACTTCGTGAAGGCAAAGTCGTTCTGCATTGTGATAATTAAAGAGCAGGAACAGGCGAATAAACAGGAGGCAGCATGAAACGAATTGCAAAATTTCATAAAGTAAGTCCGGAGCAGTTTGCAAAGGACTGGAAAGATACATTCCCGGCAGCGGATGATAAAGAAATACAGGACACTTATGAGAAAATTTCTCTTCCTGTAAGGGCAACAGCCGGAAGTGCAGGATATGATTTCTTTGCACCTGCGGATATTGTACTGAATCCGGGTGAAACAGCCAAGATTCCAACGGGAGTCCGTGTGGAAATGGAGCAGGACTGGGTATTGAAATGCTACCCGAGAAGTGGACTGGGATTTAAATTCCGTCTGCAGCTGAATAACACAGTAGGTATCATTGACAGTGATTATTTTTATTCTGATAATGAAGGTCATATCTTTGCGAAGATTACCAATGACAGTAATGAAGGCAAAACTGTGAATATTCAGGCCGGAACAGGCTTTATGCAGGGTATTTTTGTTGAGTATGGTATTACTGTAGATGATGAAGCTACTGGAATCCGTAATGGCGGATTTGGAAGTACTACCGAGAGAAAATAAGAATTAGTAATTGTTATAGAGATAAAATAAGCAAAATGAAATGGAGATTCAGGCCGATGTGGCTTAAATCTCCATTTTGTTTTGCTTATTTTGCAGAAAAATTTTGTTGTTTATGGAAATCTTTATTCCAGAGGTTCCCCGGCGGCTTCTGCCTTACGTGCATTGTCAAGAACAACGTCAAAAGCCTCTGCAGCTTTTGCATATTCATCATCACTTTCGATGTTGGCAAGAATTGGATCTCCTGTTTCTGTACGGGAGAATTTATAAAGATATACCTCTCCACTCTGATTCTGGCCATTTTCGTCCAGCGGCAACAGCGCAATGTATTCCTGTTTTTCTACTGGAAATACGGTCAGAATTGCACATTCGATCTCAGTGTCATCGTCCAGCGTCAGTGTAATGGTGTTGTGACTTTCCGGAGAAGTGTTTCCGCAGTCCAGTCCGCAGGAAGCACAGTCGCTGGGTGCACAGGTTCCGTTTTTGAATTCATCACTCATTTGATAATCCTCACTTTGTATTCGTTGTCATTCCATTTTAACAGATAACAGTAGTGAATACAACGAAAAAGCTCGAAAATAAAAAAATGTGTTTAAACTGATTCATGAATCATGTATAATAGAAATATCAGACATTTGATCGATTTGAAGGAGTAAATGAGACAATGAAATGTATTTCATGGAATGTAAATGGAATCAGAGCCTGTATCACAAAAGGATTTGAAGATAGATTTAGAGAACTGGATGCGGACATTTTCTGCCTTCAGGAGACGAAATGCCAGCAGGGTCAGGTGAAACTGGAACTTCCGGGCTATCATCAGTACTGGAATTATGCAAACAGACGTGGCTATTCAGGAACTGCGGTATTTACAAAGAAAGAGCCGATCTCTGTGAAAAATGGTATCGGAATTGAAGAACATGATAAGGAAGGACGTGTGATCACACTGGAATTTAAGGAGTTTTATTTTGTAACTGTGTATACTCCAAATTCTCAGAGTGAATTAAGACGTCTGGAGTACCGTATGGAATGGGAACGGGATTTTCTTGCATATCTTCTGAAATTACAGGAGAGCAAGCCGGTGATCTGTTGTGGTGATCTGAATGTGGCACATGAGGAGATTGATTTAAAAAATCCAAAAACAAACCGAAAGAATGCCGGATTTACAGACGAGGAACGTGCATGTTTTACAAAAGTGCTTGAGAGTGGATTTATAGATACATTCCGCTACTTTTATCCGGATAAAGAGGGAATTTATTCCTGGTGGTCCTATCGGTTTAAAGCACGTGAAAAGAATGCCGGATGGAGGATTGATTATTTTATAACTTCTCCATCTTTGAAAGAAAAGCTGCAGGGAGCAGCAATTCACACGGAAATCATGGGATCAGACCATTGTCCGATCGAATTGGATATTGATTTGAAGTAAATACAAAAGTTACAAGGAGAACCGGAAATGGAAAAACAGAACAGAATACGTGCATACAAGGGAGATCCTGTAAATCCTGGTGTCAGTAGGAAAACCGCAGGAATAAATTTTGCAGTGGAGATCCCCTGTGGCATATCCGCGTCACTGGTGTTATATCGCAAGGGTGCTGCGCTGCCGGAGGTGGAAATTCCTTTTACAGAAGAACACCGGACAGGCAGAATGTGCGCAATACTGATATCTGGATTAAAACCAGATAAATATGAATATAATTTCCGGGCGGCCGGAAAAATCATGCAGGACCCTTTTGCCAGGGTAATACGCGGACGTGAGAAATTTGGAGCACCGGTATCAGAGGATGAACATGCTGTACGCTGTGGGTTCCTTTCGGAAAAAGAGTATGACTGGAAGGAAGATACTGCACCGCAAGTCCCATATAATGAAATGATCTTATACAAAGTTCATGTACGTGGATACACAAAGCAGGCGAAACTTTCGCCTAGAAAAAAAGGTACTTTTGCAGGACTTGTGGAGATGATTCCTTATTGGAAAGAGATGGGAATCAATGCAATTGAACTGATGCCGGCATATGAGTTTCAGGAATGTACACGCAAAGAGACGGCGGGCAGTATGGCAGTCCGTTCAAAAAAAGATGACAGGATAAATTACTGGGGATATGCACAGGGATTTTATTTTGCGCCGAAAGCATCTTACTGTGCGACCAGGGAACCGGATCGGGAGTTTCGTGATATGGTCCATGCACTGCATCAGGCAGGAATCGAGTGTATCATGGAGATGTATTTCCCGGAGAATACGCCGTCATTGCAGGTAGTGCGTTCCCTCTGGATGTGGAAACTGTTTTATCATGTGGATGGATTTCATCTTATGGGAGATGGCGTTCATCAGAAAGTCCTTGAACAGGATCCGATTCTTTATGGGACAAAGAAAATGTTTTCTGAGATCGCGGGCAATGCAGATATGGAAAATATGCTTGCAGAATATAATGCAGGATTTAAGCAGGATATGAGAAGATTTCTTAAGAGTGATGAAGGCATGATCTCAGGGGCAGAATTTCATGTGCGAAGGAATACGGGCTCTTTTGGAACTATCAATTATATGGCAAATCAGGATGGGTTTACGCTGTATGATACAGTGGCATATAATTATCGCCATAACGAAGCGAATGGCGAGGACAATCGTGATGGCAGTGAATTTAATTATTCCTGGAACTGTGGCATTGAGGGAGCAACACGCAAACAGGCAATTCGCAAAATGCGTGAGCAGCAGATGAGGAATGCGTTTCTGATGCTGCTTTTGAGTCAGGGGACGCCAATGATCTATGGTGGTGATGAATTTGCCAATTCACAGGCGGGAAACAACAATGCATGGTGTCAGGATAATGCAGTAGGATGGACGGATTGGAAAAATGCGAAGAAGCAGGAGAATCTTTCCATTTTTGTAAAGGAAGCAATTGCTTTCCGAAAAAAACATCCAATCCTTCATATGCCACAGGAAATGCGTGGAGTGGATTACATGGCGAAGGGATTTCCGGATATTTCTGTACATGGGGAACGTGCATGGTTTCTTAACCGTGATAATACCAGCCGCCTTCTGGGCGTGATGTACTGCGGCTCTTATGCAGAGAATAAAAATGGAAATGCAGATGATTTTATTTATATAGGAATGAATTTTCACTGGGAAAAACGAAATATTGCACTTCCGAACCTTCCTGACGGACTGGGCTGGAAAAAGGTTGCGGATACTTCCGGGCAGACACCAGAGCAGTGGTTTGGAGAATATGAAGAAACATATAAAAAATCAATTAAGATCAATCCACGTACGATCGTGGTACTGATCGCAAAGCGGGAGGAATCAGGGCATGCATCCATGGCTGCACTTCAAGACAATAACGAGGCATAAACTGCTGGTAATGAAATATTGTTTTCGCATAGGACTTTACAAACAGGGCCTGCTTCATGACCTGTCAAAATATTCACCGACAGAATTTCTGGTTGGCTGTAAATACTATCAGGGGACGAGAAGCCCGAATAATGCAGAGAGAGAAGACATTGGAGTATCAACTTCATGGCTCCATCACAAAGGGAGAAATAAACATCATTTTGAGCATTGGGTAGATTATTCTGTAAATGATGGCGAGCATGTGATCATGGGAGCGCAGATGCCGCGCAAATATGTGGCAGAAATGGTCATGGACCGGATCAGTGCATCCAGGAATTATCTTGGGGATGCGTACAATGACAGCCAGCCATTGGATTATTTTCTTAAGAGTAAGGAGAAATTGTGGTTTATCCATCCTCAGACCAAGAAAGAACTGGAAGCACTTCTCAGGATTTTGAATGATCATGGTGAAGAAAAGCTGCTTCATTATATTAAATACAGATACCTGAAGGGCGAGACCAGAAAGATTCGTTATTAAAATAAGAGAAATGAGCAAAAGCCGTTATCTTGTTAGAGATATTCTGACAGGGTAACGGCTTTTTATAATTTTGAGAGTGAAATGTGAAATAAAGAAGTGATATGAATAAACAATACAGATAAACAGTATATAACAGTTGACAACAGTAATACACTGTTATATACTGTTTGTAGAAGGAGGGATGAAGTTGAATCTTATTATAAATCATACTTCCATGGAACCGATCTATGAGCAGATTGTAGCACAGATCAAGGCAGAAGTGATTGAAGGCACACTGACTGCGGGGGAAGCACTTCCTTCGGTACGTGCACTTTCCAGAGAACTGAAGATCAGTGCTCTTACAGTAAAAAAAGCCTATGACAATCTGGAAGAAGAAGGATTGGTTGTGACTGTCCATGGAAAGGGAAGCTTTATTGCGGCAGCAAATCAGGAGCTTCTGATGGAAGAGCGGCGCAAGGAATTGGAGAAAGAACTGGAAGCTGCTGTACAGAAAGCCCGTACCGGGGGATTGACGGCGAAAGAAATCCGGGAGTCATTTGAGATCATAATGGAGGATGAGGTATGTTAGTACAACTGGATCGTATGAAGAAAGAATATGATGGATTTTCACTGGAACTGAATATGGATATTTCAGAGAATCAGGTGACCGGATTGATCGGGGCGAATGGAGCGGGAAAGAGTACGACATTTAAACTGATGCTTGGACTTATCCGTCCGGATGAAGGAAATGTGGAGATATTTGGAAGAAATGCTGCGGAAATGGGTGCAGAGGATAAACAGAAGATTGGAGCCGCATTTTCCGACAGCGGATTTTCCGAATATTTGAAAGTACAGCAGCTTATTCCAATCATGAGCCGTTTTTATCCGGATTTTCAGGAAGAAGAGTTTCGTGGAAGATGTGAGAGATTTAAGATTCCGCTGAATAAACAGATCAAGGAGTTTTCTACCGGAATGAAAGCAAAGCTGAATGTACTTCTTGCACTTAGCCACGACAGCAGATTACTGATTCTTGACGAGCCAACGGCGGGGCTGGATGTGGTTGCAAGAGAAGAAATCCTTGATCTGCTGCGGGAATATATGGAGATTCCGGGACGATCTATTGTGATCAGTTCTCATATTTCCGGTGATCTGGAACATTTCTGTGATGACCTGTATATGATCCATGAAGGCAAAATCGTCCTTCACGAAGAAACGGACCGTATTCTTGAGGAATATGGATTCCTCAAGGTATCAGAGCAGGAATACGAAGCCCTTGACAAAGAATATCTTCTGCGTGTGAGAAAAGAGTCCTTCGGCTATAGCTGTCTGACAAATCAGAAGAATTATTATCTGGAAAATTATCCGGGGATCATAGTCGAAAAAGGAAGTGTAGATGAAGTCATTTCCATGCTGGTGAAGGGAGAATTGTTATGAGGGGATTATTGATGAAGGATCTGGAATTGATTAAAATAAATATGAGAATATATCTGGCAGTTTTTCTGATAGGCCTTATTTATCTGGTTGCACATGAGAACGGAAGTACATTTTTTGTAGCTTATGCGATCTTTGTGAGTATTGGTGTCTCTGTTGGAACAATTTCCTATGATGGTTACCATCATGGAATGAAATTTCTAATGACATTGCCGGTCACAAAAAAGCAATATGTACAGTCAAAGTATCTGCTCAGCTTTGGTTTTGCAGTACTGGTCAGTGTTATCAGCCTGCTTTTGGGGATGATAAGAATACAGATTTCCGGAAAACAGGAAGCAGAGGACCTTTTGATAAGTGCAGGCACTGCACTCGTTATTTCCTGTATAATACTTTGCGGAATGATTCCGCTTCGCTTGAAATACGAAGCCGAGAAAAGCAGGATTGTTATGGTGGCGGCGGTAGCAGTAATCTTTCTGGTGGCTGCTGTATGTAAGGAACTATATGATGTGTATCAGAAGAGTTTTGGGAAAGGTTTGCAGTTTCTGGATACCCTTTCCGGATGGCAGATAGTGGTTGGGCTGATTGTAGTTATGATGATTTGTCTGGCCGTGTCCGTGAAGGTCAGCGAGAGGATTATGGAGAAGAAGGAGTTTTGAGACACTATAAACATTGATTTTTGGATACTTCAGAAGAAAAACTAATTCCGCTCTTAAAATAATTAACTGGAACATTTCGTTTAAATGCGTTATCCTGTAAAAAGAGAATTTATATCTGTGATATATAAGAAACAGGAGGATCGCTTATGGAAAAAAATCAGATTTTTATAAAAACTGGTACAAAATACAAAAAAATGACCAGGGAACTTCTGGAAGAGAGCAATCTCGCAGAACTGATTGGTGATAAGAATAAAATGGTAGGTATCAAACCCAACCTGGTATCCCCATCAGATCCGGCAAATGGAGGAACAACACATCCGGAAATCGTGGCGGGAATCCTGGAATATCTGAAAGAAAACGGTTTCAAAAACAGTATGATCCTCGAGGGTTCCTGGGTAGGCGACCGTACTGCAGATGCATTCGAAGTGTGCGGTTACCGGCAGCTTTGTGAGGACTATGATGTGGAGTTTTATGATACGCAGAAAGACAAAAGCTATACAAAAGACTGCTGCGGTCTGGAACTGAAAATCTGTGAGAGCGTGAAAAAAGTAGATTTCCTGATCAATGTGCCAGTCATGAAAGGACATTGTCAGACAAAGATTACCTGTGCCCTTAAGAATATGAAGGGATTGATTCCGAACACAGAAAAACGCCATTTTCACTCTATGGGACTACACAAACCGATCGCGCACTTAAATGTTGGTATCCATCAGGATTTTATTGTAGTTGACAATATTTGTGGTGACCTGGATTTTGAGGATGGTGGAAATCCGGTGGTGATGAACCGTATCTGGACTGCCATGGACCCGGTGCTGGTAGATGCGTATGTCTGTCAGCAACTCCATTACAAAGTATCTGATGTTCCATATGTAAAACTTGCCGGTGAGCTTGGCGTTGGTTGCTCTGATATTACTAAAGCAGATATTCGTGTACTGGGAGAAGACATTCAGCAGAACATTCCAGAGAGACGAAAAGTGGTAGAAGTGGCAGATGCGGTAGAAGAAGTTGATTCCTGCAGCGCATGTTATGGCTATCTCATTCCGGCACTCGATATGCTGAAACAGGAGGGACTCCTCGAAAAACTTCACGAAAAAATCTGTATCGGCCAGGGATATAGAGGAAAGACAGGCGAACTCGGCGTCGGCAACTGCACCAGAAACTTCAAACACCACGCAGAAGGCTGTCCACCAACCGAAAACCAGATCTACGAATTCCTGAAAGAATATATCTCTAAATAAAACAAGTGGGGGAATGTGCGTTCCCCCACTTTGCTATTTCTTCGCAGCGGCATCCTTGATAATCTGTATAATTGCATCCTGGCTGAATTTACTGCTGTCGATACACAGATCGTACTGTCCCATATCCATCCATTTCTGATCGGTAAAGAATTCATAATAAGCACGACGTTCTTTATCCATCCTTTTTACCAGTTTCCGTGCACTCTTTTCTTCACGGTCAAGACGTTCCATGATGGTTTTTACACGCGTTTCAAATGGCGCATAGATAAAAATATGGAGTGTATTATCGCCTGTCAGAATGTGATTTGCACACCGGCCGACAATGACACAATCTTCTCTGTCACTCAGCGAAAGAATGATCTCTCTTTGAATACCAAAAAGAACGTCATTCATCGGAATAGGGTAGCGATCGACCCCAATCTGAAGTTCGTTGTCAATTGGAAATCCCCACGGGCTCGGACGCTTTTCATCAACTTCTGCAAACTGATCGAGAGGAACATTTTTCTTATTGCTGGCCATTTCGATCAGTTCCCTGTCATAAAAACCAATTCCCATTTCATTAGCAAGGGCTTTTCCGATGATTCGTCCATTGCTTCCATACATACGATTGATTGTGATAATACGTTTATTCATACAGGTTCCTCCTCTCGAAATATACATTTTTTATTTGTCTCTATCATAGTACAATTTTTAGATAATTTCAATAAAAATATTAAATAAAATAAAAATAATATATATAATATTAACATATCAATCGAGGCACTTCGTTATACAGGATAAATTCAAGAATGCCTCGGCATTCTTGCTGCGAGATGCGCGTCATGCAAAGCATGACATATTTCTTTTGCGCATCTCTGCACTCCTGCCGGAGGCTATATCAGATGGGGGATTGACTCCCACCACTGATACTAATTTGCTCCTCGCCACCTAAAGAGGTGGGAGCCATCTCACATCTGATATAGTTTCTGTCGAGAAAGAACACTTACAGTGGAAAACGGTCGAACGAATTTTCTTGACTGAAAAGATGGCAAAAAGCTATAATATTCCTGTCAGTAAAAACAGTACTGGAAAAAATTACTTGACATATCTACGCATATTAAATATAATTTGCTTATGCATTACAGAAATGTTACAAAAAAATAAATTATGAAAAAAAGACATAATGAAAATGCAAGGAATGTTTAAGTATGAGAAAAACAAGATTGACAGGAACCCATAACGATAAGGATAAAAGCGGCAGAGAACACAATTCGTCTTTTCATAGCTTTGTTTCTCTGAGTGTCTGTGCCCTGACAGTGATCGCCGTAACAGGTGGATGCAAGCTGGCAGGAGCTGAGAAACATAAAGTATATGCCGCTTCAGAGAACGAAAGCAGCAGCCTGTACAGTGAAGATGTGGATTATGGCCTTCCGTCAGGGATTGCGGGTGTGGTTTCCGGAGTCAATGCAACGCCGGCAGCAGGTTCGACCGTAAACCGTATCGGAATTTCCTGCGATGACGTAATTGTTGGTCAGCGCGTGCGAAAAGTTACAAGCAGTGCCGTAGAAATGAATGTCAGTGAATCTATGGCGACGACTGTGGATACATTTGATGCAAAAGTTGTTTCTGCATCGTCTTCCGCAAAACTGATGTCGGATGAGGATTATGAGAATCTTCTTCAGATTGTAGAGGCAGAAGCGGGCACAGAAGATCTGAAGGGAAGGATCCTGGTTGCAAATGTTATCATGAATCGTGTGAAATATCCGGAATTTCCGGACAATGCAACAGATGTTATCTGGCAGTACATAGATGGTGTGGCACAGTTTTCTCCGATCGCGGATGGAAGGATTTCGGAAGTAGTTCCGTCGGATGAGACGAAAGAAGCAGTGAAACAGGCGCTGGAAGGCGTGGATTATTCAGATGGAGCACTGTTCTTTATCCAGAGATCTGCGGCAGCGAAGAATAATATTCAGTGGTTTGACAAAAATCTTAAAAAATTATTCAAGCACGGTGTACATGAATTTTACACTTATCCGGAGGCTGCACAACAGTAGCAGATGTAAGCAACTTCAAAATTATGTTATTGTTTAGATATTTATAAAGAGCCCGAAGGATCAGAAAGTTCCTTCGGGATTTTTGTATAATTGGGTATGGAATTTTACACGGTAACGTGGTATACTATGACGCAAAATGGTAACTGCAGACAAAATGTGAGTAAAACCTAAGAAAACCCCAAGAAAGGAAGGAAGGATACATGCAGGTATTATATAAAAGCACAAGAGGAAAAGGCGAGACAGTAACTGCTTCCATGGCAATTTTAAAAGGACTTTCTGAAGATGGAGGACTGTTTGTCCCGACTGAGATTCCGAAGCTGGATGTGCCGGTAGAGAAGCTTGCACAGATGACATATCAGGAGACTGCATATGAAGTTATGAGTCGTTTCCTTACAGATTTTACAGAAGATGAACTGAAAAACTGTATTGCGAATGCATATGATGAAAAATTTGACACAAAAGAGATTGCACCGCTTCATGAGGCAGATGGAGAATATTTCCTGGAACTTTTCCACGGCGCAACGATTGCATTCAAGGATATGGCA
>JAERMT010000392.1_pt1 | contig 26074 bp, 16 predicted proteins | sample 9267081 | NCBI WGS metagenome assembly JAERMT01 (sample SAMN17071939, study PRJNA684904) | human gut metagenome | isolation source: diarrhea sample from child under the age of five | host: Homo sapiens | place: South Africa: Mafikeng, Mafikeng Provincial Hospital | collected 2019-09
CGAGGCAGCATAAACTGTCTCGCTAGTAAAGTCTAACTTTTTGGGGTCACATCAGTAGATACAAACTTGTAGATGCTTCCTTATATTATTATTTTTTATTACGTTTTTCTATAAATCATCCAATTATGACTTAGAATATCAGCTTATTAGAATTTGGCCAACCTTTCTTCTATAGTATGAAGTATTTCTTCAAACTTTTCCTTTTTAGCCTTTTCTTCTTCAACCAATTTTGCTGGTGCCTTATTGACAAAGCCAGGGTTATTCAGCTTGCCTTCTACCCTCTTTATTTCAGCTAGGGCCTTGTCTCTTTCCTTATTCAGTCTCTCTTTTTCCTTTTTAAAGTCTACCAATTCATCTAGCGGTATAAATAGCTCTACCCCGTCTATTACTACGGATACTGCATCCTCTGGTATACCATCCTTGTTGTCCTGGATTTCTACATCTGATGCTGATGCCAATGACTTGAAGTATTCCTTGCCATCTTCCATGGCTGGTCTCTTGTCATCTGTAGGTACAATAATTATCTTGGCCTTCTTTGAAGGTGGTACATTCATCTCTGCCCTTACATTTCTTACATTCCTGATACCATCCATGATTAGGTTCATCTTTTCCTCTTCAGCTAGCATATCATCAGCCTCCTTGTAATGGGGGTATTCAGCTGTTATAATATATCCTTCTACTGTTGGTAGGTATGAATAGATTTCCTCTGTTATAAACGGTATAAATGGATGTAGGAGCTTCAATATCTTTTCTAGTACATATGTCAATGTGTATAGGGCTGCCCTCTTGGCCTCTCTATCATCACCATATAGTCTCGGCTTTACTATTTCTATATACCAGTCACAGTATTCTGACCATGTAAAATCATAAGCCTTCTGTAGGGCTATACCCAGGTCAAACTGGTCCATATTGTGGTTTACTTCCTTAACTACCCTGTTGGCCCTGGAAATGATCCACTTGTCAGCTAGTGTCAAGTTGGCCTTAACTGACTCGCGAGTCAAGTCGCCCAACAGGCTCTCATCTTCTAGGTTCATAAATACAAACCTGGATGCATTCCATAGCTTATTGTTGAAGTTACGGGCAAATTCAACCCTTTCCATATAGAATCTCATATCGTTACCTGGTGAGTTACCTGTTGTAAGGGTAAACCTCAAGGCATCTGCACCATACTGGTCTATTATTTCTAATGGGTCTATACCATTACCTAGGGACTTGGACATCTTTCTACCCTCTGAATCCCTAACCAACCCGTGTATCAATACATGTTCGAACGGCTTTTCATTCATACAGAACATGGCTGAAAATGCCATCCTAACAACCCAGAAGAAGATGATATCGTAGCCTGTAACCAATACACTGGTCGGATAGTAATAGTCCAACATATCAGTCTTTTCTGGCCATCCCATAGTTTCAAAAGGCCATAGACCTGATGAGAACCATGTATCAAGAACATCTTCATCCTGCTTTATATTACTTGACTTACACTTACTACACTCATGTGGAGTTTCTTCGGCGACCATTATATGGCCACAGTCCTGGCAATAGTAGGCTGGTATCTGGTGCCCCCACCACAACTGCCTGGATACGCACCAGTCTCTGATGTTTTCTAGCCACTGTAGGTAGGTCTTGTCAAATTTGTCTGGAACAAACTTTAATTCGCCCTTCTTTAATATATCTATGGCTGGCTTGGCCAACTCATCCATCTTTACAAACCACTGTAATGATAGTCTTGGCTCTACAGTTGTATGACACCTGTAGCAAGTACCTACTGCATGGTCATGTTTTTCTACCTTGATTAGGTAGCCAGCTTCTTCCAGGTCAGCAAGCAAGGCCTTCCTACATTCATACCTGTCCATACCAGCATACTTACCTGCTAGGTCATTCATTGTAGCATCATCGTTCATTACATTTATCTCTTCAAGCTGGTGTCTCTGACCAACCTCGAAGTCATTAGGGTCATGGGCTGGTGTCATCTTTACAGCACCTGTACCAAATTCCTTGTCTACATATTCATCGGCAACTATAGGCAATTCCCTGCCAACCAATGGTAATATGGCGAACTTACCAACCAGGTGGCTGTACCTTTCGTCTTCAGGGTGTACTGCCACACCAGAGTCTCCTAATAGGGTCTCAGGTCTTGTAGTGGCTATTTCCAAATACTCTTCACTATCCTTGATAGGGTACTTGATGTGCCAGAAGTTACCCTCCTGGTCCTCATGTTCTACCTCTGCATCGGATAGGGTTGTCTTACAGTCTGGACACCAGTTTATAATCCTGTTACCCCTGTAAATATGACCTTCCTCGTATAACTTTACAAAAAACTTAGTAACGGCCTTGTTGCAGCCTTCATCCATTGTAAATCTTTCTAGGTCCCAGTCACATGATGCCCCTAGTTTTTTTACCTGGTTTACTATCTTACCACCAAATTCTTCCTTCCAGGCCCAGGCATGTTCAAGGAATTCTTCCCTACCTATCTCATACTTAGACTTGCCAGTTTCCTTTTTGATCTTGTCTACTACCTTTACCTCAGTAGCTATAGAAGCATGGTCAGTACCCGGTATCCATAGGGCCTCATAACCATCCATCCTCTTCCACCTAGTCAGGATATCCTGTAGGGTATCGTCAAGGGCATGCCCCATATGTAGCTGACCAGTGATATTTGGTGGTGGCATTACTATAGAGAAGGACTTTTTAGTCTTGTCAATCTTTGACTTAAAAAGACCCTTGTCCTGCCACTCTTCGTATATTCTGTCTTCAAAATCCTTGGGATCGTAATTTTTAGCTAAATTCTTATCCATTCTTAAACCTCCTTATTTATTTTCTTACAAAAAAAGCTTCCATCCACAAAAGGACGAAAGCTCGCGTTACCACCTTAATTCCGGCTAATAGCCGGCACTCAAAACCTATAACGGGGTCAACCGTACTACACTAACATATAATTATCTATTAGACAACTAGACTTCATGCAATATGCTCAGAAGCTACCTTCAACACACCATCTTTAAAAACCTTCCACCAATGATTTTCTCTCTGTAAAATAGGCCTGTTTACTCCTCTTCTTCAAGGCATAATATATAATTCCTATATAATAAGTAGATTATATAGCATATTAGACCATTTTTCAAGAAAATTTAGGGGCTTTTTGTAAATAATTCGTCTTAAGTGATATTTGATTTTTTTCTTCGAATATTTAGACAATTCTTATTTTTACCATCATAAAAGCCTAGTATTTAGGTGTATTTTCTCATTTTAATTTAAAAATTTAAATCTATAATGAATACTTTTTTTGTAATTTTTTTTCGCAATTTTTTTGCTGGATTTACTAATTTAAAGAAACTTTAACATTTGTTTTATGGATATTTTTCTCTAATAATTAACTTTTTTAGGCTTTTATTCTTATATAATATGTTGAAAAATTAGTTATTTTTTATAATTTGTTTAAATATATTAATATTCTTGTTTATTTAGAGGTATTTCTGTGTTATACTTTATACGAATACAAGAATTTTAGAGAATTTATTATTAGTTTATTTTTATATGGAGGTATACAATGAGCTTAAAAGGTATCTTTACTGCTATTGCAAAAGTTCGTCGTGACGTCTTCACAGAAGTGGCAAGATTTGCCTATGAGGATAGTCCAAATTACAACACATTAGAAGAAATTCCGTACAAGATAGTACCTGGTGAAATCGCTTCACATAGAGAAAGTATTTTTTTAGAAAGGGCTATCGTAGGTGAAAGAATTCGTTTGGCAATGGGTCTTCCGCTTAGACGTATTTCTGAGCATGCTCCTATACCAGCCGGTATAGATGAGAAGTCTCTTACAAATACTATCTACAAGCCACCATTTGTCAACATAATCAAGTTTGCATGTAATTCATGTCCAGACAATGTATATAAGACTACTGATATCTGCAGGGGATGTTTAGCAAGACCTTGCGTTGAAGTATGTCCAAAAAAGGCTGTATCAATGGTAAACGGCAAGTCTTTCATTGATCAGGACCTATGTATCAAGTGTGGTAGGTGTAAGGCTGTCTGTCCATATGATGCAATAGCTAAGTTGGAAAGACCTTGTGCCAGGGCTTGTGGTATGGATGCCATTGAATCAGACAAGTATGGTCGTGCATCAATAGACTACGACAAGTGTGTATCTTGTGGTGTATGTATTTCATCCTGTCCATTTGGTGCCATAGCTGATAAGTCTCAGATCTTCCAGTTAATAAACGAAATTAAGTCAGGTTCTAGGGTTATAGCTGAAATAGCACCTGCCTTTGCTGGCCAGTTTGGACCTAAGGTTACACCAGAAAAATTAAAGGCTGCCCTACTAGAATTAGGTTTCTTCGATGTTGTTGAAGTTGCCATAGGTGCTGACCTTTGTACTATAGAAGAAGCAGAAGACTACATGAAGAATGTACCTGAAAAACTAGACTTTATGGCTACATCATGTTGTCCATCATGGTCTGTTATGGCCAAGAAACTCTTCCCAGAGTTTGCTGACAACATATCAATGGCCATGACACCAATGGTATTTACTGCACGTTTCATCAAGCAGAGATACAAGGATTCTAAGGTTGTATTTATAGGACCATGTGTTTCTAAGAAATTAGAGGCAACTAGAAAAACAGTAAAGAGTCATGTTGACTATGTACTTACATTTGAAGAAGTAATGGGTATGTTTGAAGCCAAGAATATAGTCCTTGAAGAAATGGAGCCAGCAGATAATATGAGCTTTGGTACTGGAGCCGGTAGAGGTTTTGCAGTATCTGGTGGTGTTGCCAACGCTGTTGTGGATGTAGTCAAGAAGATTGATCCAAACAGAGAAATACCTATCGACCAGGCTGATGGTCTAAAGGAATGTAGAAATATGCTAATGCTAGCTAAGGCTGGTAAGAGAAATGGCTACCTGCTAGAAGGTATGGCCTGCCCAGGTGGTTGTGTTGCCGGTACAGGTACTATCCAGCCAGTCAACAAGAGTACTGCTACAGTAAATAACTACAAGAAGAAGGCCGAAAAGCAGGTTGCTAATGAAAGTAAGTATGCTGAAATGCTATCTAAGTTGGATGAATCCTGGTTTGACGAGTGGGAACTAGAAGTTGAATAAAAATTATTAAATAAGATAAGTTAAAGGCTAGTCGGTAATATTTACCTACTAGCCTTATAATTTATAGATATTTATTAAATAAATCTTATACATAAATCTAACTATATATAAATCTACTTGAATTTAATATTGGCCGTATAGACTCCAAGCAAAATAATCACAGCCCCCAGTATCTGAAGACCTGTAAATTTTTCTCCTAGAAGAAGGGCGCCTGAAAGTATCGATACCACAGTAGACACACCTATAAATGATGCTGTCTTGTTGACTCCTATCTTAGATATGGCAATATTTGACAAGAAAAATGCCACTATCGAGCAGATGATTCCCTGGTACAAGATAGCCTTAGCAAAGGCTAAATCTCTAAATGGCAGGTATATCAAACCTGCTATATTCCTATTTATGAAGGCCTCCAAGACTGCAATTATACCAAATACCAGAGCCCCCACTGCCAACATTATATAGGTAATTTCCAGACCTGTATAAGCCCTTGCCTTTTCAACAAATACACTATAAAATGCATAGGATATAACAGCCATAAACAAGAAGCTATATCCCATCAAAGACAGGCTTGACTCCACCCCTAAAGCAAAAACAGTAAGGACCACGCCAAAAAGGGTAATCAAAATACCTATAAGCTGGATTCTGGAAGGCTTTTTCTTCAAAAACAAGGTCGAAGCAATCAAAGAAGCAACTGGAATACAAGCCAGAAAAACACCGCTCTCAGATGCAGTAGTATGGATAATACCAATTGTTTCACCTATAAAATAGGTACATGGACTAAAAATAGCTACAATCAAAAGGGGACCTATAGACTTACCCCTGAGGTCAATTTTTATAAAACCAAAAGCTAGTGTTAAACTCATAATCACAAAGGCTACAAGAAACCTCCAGCCCAATAAGGCAAAAGAACTTGCAGATTCTACAGCATACTTAGTTACCATGTAACTAAACCCAAAAATGAATTCACACACCAAAGCCGCCAGGCTACCTATTAGGATATCACGACTAGCTACATTATCAGTCTTCATACTACCACCTCAATTCTATTCTTCAGCCAATATACCACAAAGATTAAGGTCCCTATGCTTAAAGAAATCCTCTATACACATAAGTTGTATTTAAATTAGACCAACTTAGTTGTAAAGTCCTCTATATTCCATACCTCATCTACTACATCATTATAGAATTCAGGCTCATGGCTTACCAACAAGACTGTTCCCTTAAACTCCTTTATAGCCTTTTTTAACTCGTCCTTGGCATCTACATCCAGGTGGTTGGTAGGCTCGTCCAAAACCAAGAAATTAATATCTTTTAACATAATCTTACACAACCTGACCTTGGCTGCCTCTCCTCCTGATAGGACCCTCATCTGGCTAGTAATATGGTCATTTGTCAAACCACACTTGGCCAGGGCACGCCTAACTTCTATATTGTCCATACCTGGATATTCATTCCAGATTTCATCCATGGCCGTATTTGTATTTTCATGTGAAGATTCCTGCTCGAAATATCCAACTTCCAAGTAGTCACCCAATCTCAAGTCTCCCCCAAACGGCTTTACTATACCTAATAGGGTCTTTAGTAGGGTAGACTTACCTATACCATTCATTCCCTTTAAAGCTATCTTCTTGCCCCTCTCCAACCTAAAATTTAGTGGCTTAGTTAGTGGCTCATCATAACCCAATACCAGGTCGCTAGTCTCAAATATCAACTTGCCTGAAGTACGGGCATTCCTAAAGGCAAAGGTAGGCTTGATTTTTTCCTTTGGTCTTTCCAATATTTCCATCTTGTCAAGTTGCTTCTGCCTAGAATTTGCCATACCCCTGGTAGCAACCCTGGCCTTGTTCCTGGCTATAAAGTCCTCCAGTTTCTTCCTCTCTTCAACCTGCTTTTCGTAGGCCTGTTCTTCCTGACGTTTCTTAATTTCATTTAGCCTTTCAAATTCATCATAATTACCCTTATACCTATTTAATTCCCCATTTTCCAGGTGGTAGATAACATTACATGTATTATTAATAAAGTCGATATCATGAGATACCAGTACAAATGCGTTTTCATATTCCTCTAGGTACCTAGTCAACCAGGTAATGTGTTCTTCATCCAAGAAGTTGGTAGGCTCATCCAAAACTAATATAGTTGGATTTTCCAGAAGTAGTTTTGTCAATAGGACCTTTGTCCTCTGGCCTCCAGACAGGTCTGTAACATCCTTGTCCAGGCCTAAGTCACCCAAGCCCAAACCGTTGGCAACTTCCTGTATCTTGGCATCTATGGTATAAAAACCACTATGCTCCAACATGGTCTGTATTTCAGCAGTATCTTCAAGATACTTGCTCATTTCCTCATCACTGGCCTCACCCATCTTGTCGTATATTTCTAGCATTTCCTTTTCCAGGTCAAACATATGCTTGAAGGCATCCCTTAGGATTTCCCTGATTGTCTTGCCCTTTTCCAGGACAGTATGCTGGTCAAGGTATCCAACTGTAACCCTGTTTGACCACCTTATATCCCCTGCATCTGGCATTTGTCTCATTGTAATTATATTTAAAAAACTAGACTTTCCTTCTCCATTTGGACCTACCAGGGCTATATGTTCTCCCTTTCTAATTCTAAAAGATACATCTTCTAAAATAGTCCTGGCCCCAAAGCCATGACTAACATTTTCTACAACTAACATCTAATCCTCCTAATCTTTATAATTTTATTGTAAATTTTATCACTGTAATATTGTTTTATTATTAGCTATTATATCATGATTCACTACTATATAATATTATTAATTCGTGATTTATTCAAGCAAAAATGTTGTAAAATGCACATATTTACAGTATAATTATTAGATAGTAAGGAGGTTAATTATACATGAAAAAAGAAAATCCTGAAGATAACAAGATAAGAAGGAAACCTGCTGGTCAATCTAGCAAATCTTCTAATCGTAGGCCATCTTCGAATAATTCTGATTTAATGTTACCATCAGAACGTTCAAAGTCGAATGGCAGCTCGGATAGAAGAAAAAGTAAGACCAGCTCATCAAATTCCAGAAGGTCTTCTACCTCTAGTAATCCTCAGACAAAAACCAGGGCTGTGAGTCCAGGTTCTAAATCGGGAACTAGAAACAGAAATAGCAATAAAAACTCTGCAAATGCAAATGACAATAATAAAAAGAATATTTCTAAGAGTAATAATTCAAAAACACTTAAGAGAAAGATGAGGTCAAGAAGAAAGAAAAAGATTATAGGTGGTGTAATAGCCTTCTTCATAATCGCATCAGCTCTTGTACTCGGTTTTGTATTCGCATCTCTAAAGGATGTAAAGCCAGTCAATGAAGCCTTGCTTGACAAGTTGACCCACCAGACTACTACTATCAAGTATTCTAATGGTGAAACTATGTCTACAGCACCTTCCCAGTACAAGAAGACACCTATCCCTCTAAGTGACATGTCGCCTTATCTTAGAAAGGCTATAATATCCATAGAGGATGAGCGTTTCTACTCTCACAGTGGTGTAGACTATTGGGGGCTAGGACGTTCTGTTGTTAAGACTCTTATTGGTAAAAAACAGGGTGGTAGTACAATACCTATGCAGGTATCAAAGATACTCCTAACTAGTAGTGACCAGACTATGAGCCGTAAAATTAAGGATATCTACTATGCACTTGAAATGAGTAAGTCAGTCAACAAGGACAAGATTTTGGAAACATACCTAAACAACTACTTCGTTGGTAAGAGCTTATCTGGTGCTGAAGCCAGTGCCATGGGATACTTTAACAAGCATTCAAAGGACCTTACTTTGGCAGAGGCAGCCATGTTGGCTGGTGTAACTAGGAACCCATCTAAGTATGCCCCATATTCATCAGCAAGAATAACTGGGGATGAATCCAAGTCAGACCTAGACCATAAACTTTTATTCTTCCTTCCAACAGAGGGACTAGAAGGGGCAAATTCAACTGAAAAATCTATGTATGAAAAACTTTATGAGTGGGACCTAGTAGACCAGGATACCTACAAGCAGTTGAAGAGTGGTGACCTACTTGTCAGAAAGGCTATAAACAACCCAGATGCTAAGACTAGACAGGAAGTCGTACTTAGCAAGATGAAGGAACTAGGTGTAATAACTGAAAAGCAGTATGTGGCTGCAATTAATGAAAAAATTAATATCCAGTTCCCTGATTCAAACGAAAAAATAGCAAACTCTGTAGAGAGTTTAATAGAATATGATGTAATAGACGCCCTGATGGAACAGGGTAAAACTGAAGAAGAAGCTAGAAACATGTATTACAATGGTGGTTTGATAGTTAATTCAACTATAGATCCTAAGATACAAAAGTCAATCGAGGCTGAATATGCTATTAATTCAAACTTCCCTAACGATACTGTAGCAGCTAATGGTCTGAGTGAACCTCAGTCAGCAAGTGTAGTTATAGACTACAAGACTGGTAATATCAAGGGCCTAATAGGTGGTAGAAACATCAAGGCAAGGAAGACTCTTAACAGGGCCATCACACCTTACCAGCCAGGTTCTACTATCAAGCCTCTATCAGTCTATACACCTGCTATAGACACTCAGAAGGTTACCCAGTCTACCCTAATGTCAGACACAAGGGGTGGCTATAGGTTTAAGGAAAACAGGGCAGACAACCCAGAAACAACTACTAACGGTTATGGTTCTATGAGTTTGAGACATGCCTTGGCACTATCATCTAATACAATCGCTTACAAGACAGGTGAATTACTAGGACCAACATATGATGATGCCATAGATGTTATGATGGACTACTTGAGAAACTTCGGTATTACTTCTATCCTTGACTTCAAGGAAGAGAAAAAGGCCGGTATGCAACGTAGTGACCGTCACTTCAACTCATTGGTATTGGGTGGTTTGACTAAGGGTATATCGCCTCTACAAATGGCAGCAGCCTTTGGTACCCTAGCCAATAATGGTGTCTACATAGAGCCAGAAGTATTCACTACAATAACTACATATAACGGTGAATTAATAATCAAGAATACGCCTAAGACACATAAGGTTGTAGACCCTGATGTGGCCTATGTTGTAACTGATATGCTAACAGCTGTTATCAAAGAAGGTATTGGTAACAATGCAGCCCTAAGTTCTGGTATACCGGTAGCTGGTAAGACAGGATCTTCCAACAACTATCTTGATACTTGGTTTGTCGGCTATACGCCATACTATGTAGGGGCAACTTACATAGGTGATGATGCCGGGGTCAAGAACGAAGACGGAACGATTATGCAGAGGCGTCGTATCGAAGGTGGTGCCGCAATGACATCATCAAGGTTGTGGGCAAAGATAATGAATAGGATTCACCAGAACCTAGAATATAAGACCTTTACTAAACCTGATAATGTGTATACGACTACTATAAATGCTATAGATGGAGGTCGTGCATCTTATGGTGTATTAGCAGCCTTTATAAATGGAACAGCACCTGATAGGTACAGCTATGCTGCAATACAGACACCAAGGAAAAAGACACCTTCAACTAGACAACCTAATCCTGGAGGTGGCCAAACTACTCCTAGGACGCCACAAAGTCCTCAGCCTAGTCCTCAGCAACCAGGTACAACACCCGGCCAGCAACCGGGGACAACACCCGGCCAGCCGTAATCTAAGAAGAGTTGGAAAAATCTTTAATTAAAATACATACAATTAAGGGAGTCACATTTTGCGACTCCCTTTAGTATTATCTAATTACTTTTTTCTTCTTGAACGGTTGCTCCTATTGGCCCTCTCTATATTGAGTTTGTTACCCTTTATCTTCCTGTTTTTCATTTTTTCTATTATTTCTCTTGCCTTGTTCTTGTCTACATCTACAAAGGTATACTTGTCATATACATCTATATTACCTATAAACTTGCTCCTGATACCTGTTTCGCCAGCTATGGCCCCCAAGATATCCTTGGCCAAGATTCTCTGGTTCTTACCTACATTTAGGAATAATCTCGTTACATCCGATTGGTTCAATCTGTGCCTATCCCTAGATCTTGGTGCTTCTTCGACTATTTCCTGCATTTCTTCATCGCCCATGCTATTTTTTAGGATAGCTGCACAAATATCTATCATAGAGTAGTCTTCCTCATTACAGAAGTCCTCTATCCATTGTACATGCTTGGCTATATTTCCTTCCTCTAGGGTTTCCTTTACACCTTGGAAAAATTGACTAACCTTCTTTTCCTCTACATCATTTACAGACGGTATGTCGTGTTTTACTATCTTTGACTTGGTATATCTTTCTATATCCTTTAGCTTTCTCATTTCCCTACCAAAGGCAAAGGAAAAAGCTATACCTTCTCTACCTGCTCTACCAGTCCTACCAATCCTGTGTACATAGTACTCATCATCCTGAGGTAGCTCGTAGTTGATTACACACTCTACATCATCTATGTCTATACCCCTGGCAGCCACATCAGTTGCCACAAGTATATCTATAGTTCCAGCCCTGAACTTATCCATAACTATGTCTCTTTGAACCTGCTTTAGGTCACCGTGTAGCGAATCAGCCCCATAACCCCTGGCCTGTAGGCTTGATACTAGTTCATCTGCCCCCTTTTTAGTATTAGTAAATACCACTGTTAGCTTTGGGTTGTATACATCAAGAAGTCTAGTCAAAACTTCAAGCTTGTTAGATTTCCTTGTTTCTATATAGTACTGCTTGATATTTGAAACTGTAAGGGTCTTTCTTACAACCTTGATATGAACAGGGTCCTTCTGGTACTTCTTAGTTAGCTCTAGAATAGCCTTAGGCATAGTAGCTGAAAATAAGGCCGTCTGCCTCTCTTCTGGCACATTTGACAGGATAGTTTCTATATCCTCCCTAAAGCCCATGTCTAACATTTCATCCGCTTCGTCCAAGACAACCATCTTTACCTGGTCTAGCTTTAATGTCTTTCTATTTATATGGTCGATTACACGTCCAGGTGTACCTATTACGACCTGTACACCACCCTTCAGGGCCTTTATTTGCCTGTCTATAGGCTGTCCACCATATATTGGTAGGGTACGTATACCCTGCATATATTTGGCAAGCTTCCTGACCTCCTCAGAAACCTGTATCGCCAACTCCCTCGTTGGGCACAATACTATTGCCTGCAACTTTCTATTGTCTCTATCAATATTTTCTAGGATTGGTATACTAAAAGATGCAGTCTTACCTGTCCCAGTCTGGGCCTGTCCTATTACATCATGACCCTCTATCATACATGGTATGGCCTGGGCCTGGATTGGAGATGGCTCTTCGTATCCTAGGTCCTCTATAGCTCTCTTTATTTCTTCACTTACTTGTAATTCATTGAATTTTGTTATTTCCATATATTTTCCTTTCCTTGTACATACTTTGTACACATTCTTGTTATTATACATCTAATGAAAGAAAAAATCAATTGTTTTTATATAAAAAGGTCTTATATATCCTATAGTTCTCCCTTTACACTTAAAAAATTTCATTCAAATTATAAACCTATTTTTTTATCCGAACATATTTATCCGAACATATAAAAAACCCTCCTTGATGCTAGCACCAAGGAGGAAAAATAGATATTGTTTATTATCTTTATATAATTATGTATTTTTATTAGATGGGTATATAATCTGTCTACTGTTCAACAGTAAAGACTACCTCTGTATCATTTGCTCCATCAAAATGGAATATTGCTGTATATTCTCCAGCCTCAGTGAAGTGATTAGCCTTTATTGATAACATGCCTAGAGACTTATAATAGCCACACTCATTGATATCAACTCTTATCTTCTCTTTATTCGGCTTTATTATATCTACACTTGTAATTGCTGGTGCGTTGAAGTCCTGAATATCAAACTTGGCTTCATCATTTACCTTCATAACATTGTCAGTATATCCTTCTGCCCTAAACCTCACTTCTACATTTATGTTAGTAGACTTTTCAGGATTTGATGTTTCGTTTGAATCCTCATACACCCTCATATTGTATATTGGTGCACCTAATCCATTTTCAAATGCATACTTGAATGTATTGTATCCATTCTGAGTTAGGTATACAGACTTGTCATTGTAATATTCAGCGAAAGTCTTGTATACGCCATTATTCAACCTGTTATTTTGAACATATGTAAGGTACCTATCCCAAACTACCCTCTTATTTATGCTTCCATTCATAAAGGCGATTTCCTTTGATGTACCTTCCCAAACATCTACTAACTTCTTTGCATTAGGTAGATTGTAAGATAACTTTTCTAATATAACTGCATTAGCAACCATATCAAATTTGAAGGCTATTTTAGCTGGCATAGTAACACTTCCGCCACCATCTCCTCCAACTGAAGGCTTAGATGTTCCACCTCCTGTAGCAGATGTTATTACATCAGCTCTAGCAGAAACACTTCTTGCACTTCTTTTTTTAGGTACATCTTCTGGCTTTTTCTCATTAGGATTTGCATTTAGGACAAACTTGAAGTTACTGTCATGGTAACCATCATACTGGACAGTTAGGTAATTTACACCCCTCTTAAGGTACTTTATACCATCATTTTTTATCCTAAATGTCTCACCTACTACATGCCATGGGTTTTCTGCTTCATTTTCTGCTACATCTTCACCCTTAGCCTTTAGGTCTTCATAGTTTTCATCTGGGTTTACTACCCTTTTTCTAGTAAGCTTTTGTCCATTTAAATACACAGTCTGGATACCTGTATCCTGCTGGAATATATATGAGAATCCCTTTAGATTAAATATGATAGACTTTCCTGTCACATATTCACCTGAATCTGCTGTCAATATTACTTCAGGAGACTTATCCTTTATATAAATAGTCTCAGTTTCAGGAGACTTATTGTCATAGTAGAACTTTAGTAGGTGCTTTCCATTTCTCTGTATTGGTCTTGAAGAGTTATATGAAATAGTCACATAACCAGTACCATCAGATGTAGAAGACTTTCTTATCCTAAGCTGTGCTTCTGAGCTCGGCTGTGTATAAAGCTTGCTTATCTTTGTTAAGTGGTCGTACTTATTCTTTTCTTCGCTATTACTTAAGTTATACTTGAATACCAGGTTTCTCTTGTAGTCAAATACTCTCGAGTCAGCCTTTTCAGTTGGGTTTGGATTGCCAGCTGGTGAAGGATTATTAGACTGTGATCCTGAATTTGATGGCTTCTTGTCATCATATACTATTTTTATCTTGTCGGATGTTTTGTCCTTATACTCAATGATTAATTCATTTTCACCCTTTTTAAGACTTGAAGTTGCATCATTAGCATAAATCTTTAGTTTGGCCTTATCACCGTCTATAGCTTTAACAGCATAAAGTTCCTTTTTTGTACCGTTATCAGAAAGATATATCTTTCTAGCAGCATTAAACTTGGCCCTCTGGTCCTTATTTGAATAAGTATATTCTAGTTCAACATTTTCTCCATACTTGAAGAATGGAAGTCCACTCGCAGCTGAATTTGATCCCTGTGATTCATTTGGTGTAGCTGTAGTCGTAGTATCTACAGACTTTTTTGTAGTGTAGTCTACATCAAATGTAGTTCTTGTAGGATAAGTCAACTCTTTTCCATCTGCATCCTTGGCTACATTATGGTAGTCCCAAACAGCCATTATAGCGTGTCCAGTTACTACATCCGGAGTAGAATCTTGGCCTGAACCCGTATACTTGTAAGGGAACCTCTTGTAGATATTAGAAATATTTTCTTCAATAACCTTATTGTTATCTAATACTACTCTGATTGTTGAGTGAGAACCATCAAATTCTCTCTTAACAATTCTCTGTTCAACATCGACTTTTGAGAATTCCTTCTTTACCCCATCAAGGTAGACTTCCCTTACACCAGATTCATACTTTGACGCATCTACTACCAAGTATGATACTGTATCTGCTACAGTAACTATTCTAATATCTAGCGATGCCTTTTCGTCAGCTGAGGTTTTTGCTAGTCCTACTGCTGACAAGATTAGAACAAGTGACATTATTATCGAAATAATCTTTTTCATATGTACCCTCTTTAAATATCTGTTTTATTTCTATTTTATTCTATTTCTGCCTTATCAAAACTAGGAGAATAACCTGAAGTTCTACTTACTAGTTTTACAGTCTTATATCCGTCAACTTTTATCCTATAAATATCTCCTATAGCTGGGTCTTCCACTGCAAACTTGACACTTTTCTCAAACCCTTCATTTGTATAGTATACATAATTTTTATTACCATAGGCATCTGCGCTCTGATCACGTTTTAAATCCCTAGTTTCAGAACCCTTTGTATATGTTACTATAGCCTTATCATTCTTAACTTCTTTAAACCAATCATTATCAGTTGTTTTTAAATATCCAGTGAATCCAATACCCACATTAGGAGTTTTTAATTGTTTAATAGTAACTGTTATCTCTGCCTTAACATTTGGGTTCTTTGTAGACTTTAATTCTACCTTTACTGTAGCATCTTTACTCAAGTTTCTATCTGCTTCAAGTGTTATTGAGCCGTCATCACCCTTCTTAACTTCTACTCCCATAGGGAAGTCACCAATTTTATGGATTTCAACTTCGGCGTCTTTACCGGCTAACTTCTGTGACTTAACATCATATACTTCAGTAGTTAATTTAAGTGACTTGCCTGCATATATACTGGAATTGTAGGCACTGTCAGCCCCATTAACACCTTCACCTAGTATCTTAATTTCTTTAACTTCAACCTTATTTACTGATGGTGCACTACTTCCACCACCAGAGCTTGAGCCTGAACCAGAAGAGGCTGTATTATTTCCAGAGTCTTTACCCTTGATTTCATCAACTAACTTGTTTGAAATTGTGTTTTCTCCACCAATTACATATACCTTCTTAGCTTCTTTAACAAGCTTTTTTGCATTTTCACTAAGTGAATCCTTCTTTACTAGAACTATTGGGGCATTCATCTTCTTAGCTAGAGGAGCCGCTGCCAATGCATCTGCAAAGTTTGTTCCTGATGCCAATACTACAACATCGCTCTTTCCGAATTCTTCTGCTATCTTTTCAGAAGTTTCATACCTATTGGCACCCGCTATTCTCTTACCGAAGTCATTTGCAACACTTGACTTGCCACCAAAAGTATATAGGCCCTTTAGTCCCTGAGGTAGGCTTGTCTGAGTCTTTCCATTTACCAATAGAAGAGGTAGGTTCTTCTTAGCAAGAAATGCTCCTGAAGATAGAGCATCCGGGAAGTCCTTACCTGTAGCAACACCAACTTCTTTTTTACCTGTTGATTCTACAATCATCTCAGAAGTCTTATACCTGTCTGTTCCAGCTATTCTCTTAGTCTTGAACTTAGAAGCCAGGCTCTTTTCTACACTTGAAGATATAGAGTTTTCTCCACCAACCAATGTAACTTCATTTATACCCTGCTTTGAAAGACTAGCATCTACGCTGCCCTTGGTTGCCAGCACAATACCCTCATTGTTCGCCGCTGCTACTGGGGCAATTGAAAGAGCATCTGAAAACTGGTAACCATTTACCAGGTATGTCTTCTTTACTCCACCTAATTTTTCCAATACTTTTAGGGAAGTTTCTGTTCTATCCGCTCCCCCGATTCTTTCTACTTCTGTTTTGTTAGTTGTTGTGTCTGCATATACGCCTGGCGTAATACCACCAACAACTACTGCCATTGCTAAAGCTATACCAATGGACTTAGTCTGCTTAATTTTCATACCAAATTCCTCCTATTATATCTTCTTTTAACCTATTTAAGGCTAAACTTTCCTATTATTTTAGCATATCTGCTATCTATTATCAATATATATTGCGATAGATTTTATTTGTTTGTTTTTAACTATTCCTACCTCATAGTATTTTTTATATAGAAGGAATTACGACTATAAACAAATAACCCTCCTTACTAAACTTTTTGTCCAGTAAAGAGGGTTATATATATCCCTAAGTATATTTTTAAATATTTAAAAATTTTTTCCACTTTTCCAGGTCTCTTTTGCCTATCTCTAGACCCTGCCTATAAAGACCTTCCAAGACATCTACATTCTTCTCCCTATTTGATATCTTCATATCTTCAGGATATACTACATAGGCCTTTCCCTGGGCTTCTAGCATATCTATCCGGTCACATATATCATTATATACTTGTGGCCTATCTATGATTCTTTTGGCCATGGCAGGATTCTTTCTGAAATATGCCTCCATCAATCTAGGATGCTTGACCGGCTTTTTCCTATAGGACCTCTCTTGGGTCCTAACTATAAAGAATTTTTCATAACCTTCACTAATGGCAACATCAAGGGGTATACCACCCAAAACTCCTCCATCATAGTATATCTTGCCCTCATACTCTGTGGCTTTCATAAAAATTGGTAGGGATGAAGATGCCCTTACTATTTTCATCAGGTCTGGCAATTTCTTTATATCTGAATTGGTAAATATCCTTGGACCATCTGCTGCCATATCATAGGCAATTATCCTAAACCTGGTTGGATTGGCCATGAAAAAGTCAAAATCCAGTGGCAGGGCCTGGCCTGGCCCAGATGTATGTTCATATATATACTCTGAATTAAAAAATCCCTTGCCTTGTAAAAAGGTCTTCCAACCACCAAAGTTTGGGTCTGCTGCCAATTCAACGAAAGACCTCTTAGTCCTCACTTTGTCCCTGGCTATATAGTTTACAGTCATACTAGATCCTGCAGATAGACCAACAACATAGTCAAAATATATACCATTTTCTAAAAGGGTATTGGAGATGCCACAGGAAAATGCAGCCCTCATACCTCCACCCTCGAATATCAGGGCAATTTTTTCTACATTGGTCTTGATGTCATTCTTATTCTTTTCAGTGTCAGCACCATTCATGCCACTACTGATATTTTCTTCTATATTAGTATTTATATTAAGCGTGTTCTCCATATTCTATAACCTCCATTACAGAAGCCTCTACTGCCGCCTTTATCAAACCCTCTACATCTAACTTGGATTCTGACTTTTCTATGCGTTCTAGTCTAGGCTTAGTCACTGGCTTCTTAGGTGAAAACAAGGCACAACAATCAGTTTCTGGTATTATTGATGTATCATATGTTCCTATCTCTTCTGCCAACTTTATAATATCAACCTTGTCCATGGCAATCAGTGGCCTAAATATAGGTAGTGATACCGCTGCATTTGTACAAACTATACCCTGCATAGTCTGGGATGCAACCTGGCCTATACTTTCACCTGTAATCAAGGCGTCACAATATCTTAATTTTCCTATTTCCTCTGCTATCCTCATCATAAACCTCCTGGATAGGATAGTAGTCTCTTCTTCGTTACACTTTTCAGCTATAGCCTTTTGTATATCAAGTATATTCACCATATGTAACTTTATAGGACCACAGTACTTTGATAGGATCCTAGCCAGGTCCCTTACCTTTTCCTGAGACCTCTCATTAGTAAATGGATAGGAGTGGAAGTGAACAGCCTCTATGTCTACCCCCCTCTTGGCAACCAACCAAGATGCAACTGGACTGTCTATACCACCGGAAAGCAGGGTAATAGCCTTGCCATTAGTACCAAGTGGAAGACCACCATAAGCTGCAACTGCATCTGTATATACCAAAATGTGTTCCTTCCTGTATTCACAAGTAATTGTCACTTCTGGATTTCTAACATCAACCCTTATATCAGGGTTGTTCAGCTTGCTCAATACATAGCCTCCAATATCTATACTCATCTCCTGGGAAGTCAGCCTAAAGGACTTGTCCCCCCTCTTTGATGCTATCTTAAAGGTCTTGGTCCCCTGGGCTACCCTTTCTTTGAGCATATATAGGGCAGTTTCCTTCAATAGGTCGTAGTCCTGGTCCCTCTTTATAGCTGGACAAACACCAACTACACCAAAGACCTTCCTTACCTCTTCTATAACTGCCTCATAGTTGCTGTCGTCCACATCTATATATATTCTTCCATATTCTTTATATACGTTGAACTTGCCCATTGACTTTAACATATTCCTAATATTTCTTATAAGCTTGTTTTCAAAGATATACCTGTTCTTACCCTTAACACCTATCTCACCATACTTGGCTATCAAAATATTATACATCTATCTAACTCCTTTATACTCATACTTTTGCCACAGAATAACCTTGCTTATCCGTCTTTTGTATCCCTTTATCTTATCTACAAGATAGACTTCTTATCTCCTATTTTTCTTGGCAAAAAACCTAATCATTTCTATGTGTTTTTGTAGTTTTTCAACTACATAGTCCATCTCTTGTCTGGTATTTTCCTCTGACAGGCTAAACCTGATTGTTCCATCCACCTGGGCAGGACTTAGCCCTATAGCATTTAGGACATGACTCCCCTTTTTCTTGGCTGAGCAGGCAGACCCTGTAGATACATAGATACCTTCGTCATCCAAATAGTGGAGCAGAACTTCTCCCTTTACACCGTCAAAACTGATATTTAATATATGGCAGGCCCCTCTCAAGAGGTCGGTGTTTAACTTTATTCCGTCTATCTTCTGGGAAATTCTCATATATAGGTAGTCCCTGTTTTCCCTAATCTTTTCTATCTTACTGTCAAGGTCTTCAAATAGGATTTCTATAGCCTTACCTAGGCCGTATATACCCGGCACATTTTCAGTACCAGACCTCAGATCAAATTCTTGACCACCGCCTGTCAACAGGGGTTTGAACCTATTAGGGTCCTTGATATACATAAAACCTATCCCCTTGGGTCCATGAATCTTGTGACCACTTACAGTCATAAAATCAGCCCCTATATCCTTCATCTTGAAGTTTATCTTACCATAAGCCTGGACAGCATCAACATGGAAAAATACCTGGTCATGTCTGGATACTATCTCGCCAATCTGCTGGACTGGTTGGACAGACCCCAATTCGTTATTCACATACATTATACTTACCAGACAGGTCTTGTCTGTTATAGCCTCTTCCAATTCATCCACATTTACCAGACCGGTTTCATCTACACCTAGGATAGTCACCTCAAAGCCTTCCTCTTCAAGTGACCTCACAGTATTTAAAACTGCTGGATGCTCTATAGATGAGGTGATTATGTGGTTTTTTCTCCTCTTGTTTAGTCTGGCCACACTTCTTATAATGGCATTATTACCCTCTGTTCCTCCTGATGTAAATATTATAGATTTATCTTCAACTCCAATTGTATTTGCTATATTCTCTCTTATCTTCTTTATCTTTTTTTCAACCAAAAATCCCTTCCTGTAGGCAGATGATGGGTTGGCAAAATCATCCCTAAGGGCCGTGCACATCTCATCTACTACTTGATTATAGGGTTTTGTAGTTGCGCTGTTGTCTAGGTATACCTCCATAAAATCAACTCCCTTTCAAACCTTAATTATATCATATCTTGAGCTATTATATAAGATTTCAAGCATTATTATACAATGAAATTAGGATGTTTTTCCATACAGTTCACAAATTATCCACAAAAAAATATATAGCATCAAGGATAATTTTGTCTCATCGCTTTATAACTTTGAGAGCTTTTAATTACCCTTGACACTATATATCACACGTTAAAATGTATTTACAGAAAATTATTATATATATGTTTTTATATTCTTATTATAAATCATATCTATCAAGTTTATATTTTTTTTATCATACTCACGATAAATAGATAGCCTCTCTCTCATTTTTAAGGTGTCAGATGGCCAGCCAGCTATTAAAAAGGCATTTATTTCTCTATCAAGATCATTTATTATTGGATCATGTGATGTACATGACCAAATATACCATTTATTATTTCTTTTATGTAGAACTACTTCATAGTCCACAGAAGCTATACCTGGTTGGTCAAAATCTGAACTAGTCTTATCATAAACATAGTACACTTCATTTAGTCTGACATAAGCCGTGTTCATATTTATGGTAACAAGGTGAGAATTAAAATTTTTGGATGTATGCTTTAGAGTATTAGGTGTGTAGCCTGCATATCTAAGAGCCCTTTCTCTAATTGAGTTTCTCTTTTTAAAATAATATGTGAAGACCTTTGACTCCTTATCAATTAGCCTAGTATCGTAATCACTAAAATAAGAATTGTATGAATTAGATATAAAAGTCTCTGCTATAGAAGATACTTGCCTCTTTTCTTGATTTAAAAACCACAACCTGGTAGGTAATGATATTATTATTATCAATAAAGTTATCTGTAACAAAAGTTTTTTGTATTTAATTTCATAAAACCACCCTCTTCATATCATTATAGTATAAAATCTAAAAATAGTAAATATTAAAATTATATTTATTTAAGCTTCACTATTCTATTTATTTTTATGGTTGATTGTATAATCAATTTGTACAACTGAATAAAAAATGATTCATTGTGAATCCTGTGTTAAAATATAAGTCACCACACAAATATATACAGGAGGACCACAATGAATCAACTTAATTTTAACACAGAAAAGAGAAACTTTAAACACCTAAGTGAGTATGAAAGAGGAGAAATTTACGCCATGGTCGAACTAGGACACTCAATATCCTCAATTGCCAGGCATTTGAACAGATCAAGAACTACTATTTACAATGAGCTTAAACGTGGCAGGGTAGAACAAATAAGAAATGGACACAAGGTTACAGTATACTACCCCGATGCAGGACAAACACAGTATGAAAAAAACAGAAAAAATTCAAAAAAGAAGTTCAAGGTATTAGAATGTGTAGATTTTATCAAGTTTGTAGATGAATCATTTAAGGAACAATGCTGGTATTTAGATGAGTGTTATGGTAGAGCAAAGTCAGAGAAGATATTCAAAAATACAGTATGCACAAAGACACTATACAAGTATGTTGAACTAGGTTTTTTGAAGATAAAAAACACTGACCTGCCTCAGAAACTTAAAAGAATTCCAAAGTCTACAAGAATTCGTATAAATAAGAGAAAGTTTGGAAAATCAATATCTGAAAGACCAAAACATATAGAGCCCAGAAAAGAATTTGGACATTGGGAAATAGATACTGTAATAGGCAAGAAAACATCAGACCAAAATGTTTTGCTGACGATAATAGAGAGAAAATCTAGATACTATAAGGTTATCAAAATAGATTCTAAGTTCTCAAAACGAGTAAATGACGCACTTTTAGATTTTATAATGGAAAGCAAAACAAAAGTTGCCGAAGTATTTAAAAGCATAACAAGCGACAATGGTTCAGAGTTTTCAGGGCTAAGTGACCTTGAATCACTTGTACCTATGTACTTTTGTCACCCATACTCTTCATTTGAAAGAGGCAGTAATGAAAGACACAATGGGATATTGAGACAATTCATTCCAAAAGGTAGAAGTATTAATGACTTTAGTGAGGATGAGATTATGTATTTTGTTGACATAATAAATGCTAAGCCTAGAAAAAATCTAGGATACAGAACACCTGAAGAAATCTTTGATGAAGAGATGGATAAAATATACTCTACGAGTGATGTGGCTTAAAGTATAGAAGCCCTCTTTTAAATATCAGTTTACTAGTCCTAAAATAGCACTCAAGACTAAAATGAATAGGCAAGGCCTAGTCTTGACATATATTTTAGGACAAGTGCCGATATTTTTGCAAGAGTGGCAAAAAAGTGTACAAATTGATATTGCAATTTACGATCCTTTTTAATATATAAGGAAGAACTATTAGCATATTTAGATGCAAGTAGTCTAATAATTCACCTTACAAAAAACATATACTTATGTTACACCATACATTGTTAATATATAAAAAATTTGACAAAAAATATAATCAACTATATAATAATATATATTATTATTATGTTTTTTATACTCTGATTTATAACTATAATGCAATAATGGCTACTTATAAAATTTAATTTTTTAAGAGGACATTTATTATTTGTAGAGTATAGAAAGTTTTTAAAAATAGAATTTTCTATTATCAATTTAGATAAGTGATATGAAGAAGTTCTACTGATACTTATAGATAATAAAGCAAAAAATAATCGAAATATCTAGGTTAAAATTATGATACTTATCCGGCTGTTATATTTACACAGAAAAGCTGAATAACACCACGTAATAAATGCTTTAAAGGATTGCATTATTAACCGAAATTTGTTTTATAAGGATTTAATGCTAATTGGATAGAGTGAAAAAATATTTAGATAGTATTGTTTTGACATAAATACTGTATAGAGGGTTTTATGTATTTGAAAAGTACAATGTGCATATGAATAGTAGGTTAAAGATATTTTATAATAAATTTGTTATATAACATATGTAGGTATAATAAATTATTTAAAATATGAATATTATTAGTATTTTAGGAAGTATATATATGAAAAAAGTTAGATTTTTAGAAAGTAAGAAATTGATCGCTGTTATTATGTCTTTATCGTTGGTTACAACTTTTTTATTAGCAAATTCTTATGCAGTTACAGATATTAATTATGATAAGAGCGAAATAATATTAACAAGAGCAGAATCTAAAGGTAAATGGATAAAAGGAAGTAATGGTAAGTGGTGGTATAAACACTATGATGGAACATATACGAAAAATGATTGGGAAAAAATAGGTGGATATTGGTACTATTTTGATGAGAGCGGATGGATGGTTACTGGTTGGAAAAAAGTTAATGGAGATTGGTACTATTTTAATCAATATGGAGAAGGTAGTGAAGGACAAATGAGAACTGGTACTATGTATAAGAATGGAAAAAAATATGTGTTCAATAAAGGAGGCTCACTATATATAACAGAATTGGATGTTTCGAGAGTTAGACAAGCGAGAGATAAATGGTGTTGGGCAGCAGCATCTGAATCTGTTGGAGGCTATAATCTCAATAATTACAGAGATCAGTACGATATAGTAAATTATATAAAAGGATCTTCTTCAATTAATGAAGGAGGAACAAATGATGAGATAATGAGAGCTATAAATTATTCTTCTATGAACATGAAGTCGGCTTCTGTATATGGTGAACCGTTTTCGTTCAGTAGAATAGTAAGTTCAGTTGATTCCTTGAAACCTTTTGTAATAATAATGCGTTGGAATAGTGGTAAGGGGCATGCTATTGTTTGCTCAGGATATAATTCAAATAATAGATTAGTGTATTGTGTTGATCCATGGGAAGATACAACAAACACATACTATTCATATAGTGATTTAGTTAATGGAACACATATAGAAACAGGTACTGGAACATTTGAAGATACAATTTATTATTAAGGGGGTAATATTATGAAAAATAATAAATTTTCTGCGTTAATACTATCATCAATCATTAGTATTACAAGTATGGTTTTTTTTGCCTTTAATAAAACATACGCAATCACCTATGATAACCTACAAAAAACAGAGTTAAAGAATTTACATGGATGGACAAAAATAAATGGCAAGTGGTATTTTACAAATAATAGTGGTAAAAAAGTAAAAAGTAGTTGGCTCTATAATCATGATAAGTGGTATTATATGACGCATGATGGTAGCATGAAAATTGGTTGGTTGAAGTATAATAACAAATGGTACTATTTTGATGAAAATGGTGCAAATGTGAACTTGGCTTGGAGAAAAATCAGTGGTGACTGGTACAGGTTTAAGCCTGATGGTTCTATGGTTACAGGCTGGATAAGTGTTTCAAAGAGTATATACTACGCAGATATCAGTGGTAAATTAGTTACAAATAAGACAATGAATATAGATGGATTTGATTATACTTTTGATAAGGATGGACGAGCATATGGTACAAACTCCAATAAAATAGAAAGTATTTTGTCCAATATAATGTACGATGATGTAGATAATATATATGTATCCTTAAATCCACCTGTTAAAACATATAAAGTAAAAAAAGATGATATTAATTCTGTGATATCTCTTGTAAATTTAATTAAATTAAATTCTATTACTCAAAATAATAAATCAGAAATTAAAGACTTTACAGGTGGTGGTGCAAGTGTAAATATTGTTTTGAAGGATTCAAATATTATCAGATTCTCGTTAAATGGAAATAAGTTTAGGATTAGTTACGCAGAATATATAAATCAGGATAATAGTTGTAAAAATCTTGAAGAATTATTGTATGCTTTATGTGAGTCTAACTAAATAGGAGGGAAAAGATGAAAAGTAGAATAAAAAAAATTATTGCACTCTCAATGCTAGTTTTATTATTTGCAGGAACTTATGCAAATGGTTATATGGAATCTAAGCATTTCGATCTATTTACCGAAGCAAAAGAATCAAAACAGATAAAAGAAGATGAGAATAAATTAGTAAAATTTATTAAAGGTAATAATTTGGAACTTGACAATAAAGAACAAATTGATTACAAAAATGCGATAAAGATTTATACTGATATAAACATTGATAAAGATTACAATTTAAAAAACTTATATGAGGATCTAAATCATAGTGCGTATATTTGGAGTATACCAATAACAGATAAATTTTATAGAGCGGAATATGCAGAATCAAAACCATTAAACGAGAGTATAAAGCATCTTCTCACAAAAGAAGAAATATTAGAAATCAATTCTAACCAAGGAAGGTACAAGCTATTTCGTTTAAAAACTTATGATAAAGAATTGGTTAACTATAAGAATATCGTTGATAATTTGATAAATAAAAATGATTTAAATAGAGATGATGTAAAAGTTAAATTTATTGGAAATTTGAATAATAATAGATATTTAAAGGCAGTCGTATTTGTAAATAAACAGCCTAAATTTATAGTCCCTTTTGAATTGAACATATCAACTAGATCAACAACTAGAGATAGCGATGGTTACATAATTACAGATTTTAATAAATATCTTGCGGATAATAGTAAATAGTTTAGAATGAATATATAAGGGTGTGTAAAAAACTGTGCGAGAGTGTAGAATTTTTTCTGTAAATTTGCCTTCTATGGCAATTTTGTCAATTTAGACAACTTAAATTTATATAATAAGTGACTTCAGAGTTGGCTTTCAAAAAGCCTGCTCTGTTTTCATAATATTATTTATTTTTTTGCATGTCAAGAAAAACTGACGTTTTCAGTTTTTTTACATATTAATA
>JAERMT010000249.1_pt2 | contig 26058 bp, 21 predicted proteins | sample 9267081 | NCBI WGS metagenome assembly JAERMT01 (sample SAMN17071939, study PRJNA684904) | human gut metagenome | isolation source: diarrhea sample from child under the age of five | host: Homo sapiens | place: South Africa: Mafikeng, Mafikeng Provincial Hospital | collected 2019-09
CCATTGTCAAGGTCATCGCCAAAGCCGGAGACGAAGTGAAGAAGGGTGAACCGATTGCGGTCATCGAAGCCATGAAGATGGAGACCAATGTTCTGGCACTGAGAGACGGCGTCATCGAGAAGGTGTATGTAAAGGAAGCGGACAGCGTTAAGTCGGGTCAGCTCATTGCTACATTAGAACCACTTGCGAATGACGACGAATAATAATATAATAACGTCTGGAGAAGGGTAAGGGATTAAACGAAACACTATTTTTCACAAGGTGAAAGGAGAAATTTTACGAATGAAAAGAATTCTGGTAATCAACCCTGGTGCGACATCCACTAAGATCGCAGTTTATGAGGATGAGAACGAGGTAATGCGCGTTGGTATCGATCACGATGCTGCAGAAATGGACAAGCACGAAAAGATTGTTGATCAGATGCCGTTCCGTCGTGACATCATCATGAAGACTCTGGAAGAGAAGGGCTTTAAGCTGGAAGATTTTGATGCAATCTGCGGAAGAGGCGGACTGCTCAAGCACATCCCATCCGGTACTTATAAGGTAACCGATGCCGTAATCGAGGATATCAAGAACCCGCCTTACGGTGAGCACGCAGCAAACCTGGGTTCCTACATTTCCAAGGAACTGGCAGACAAGGTTGGCATCCCGGCATTCTTCGTTGACCCGGTTGCAGTTGACGAGCTGGAAGACGTTGCTCGTTACTCCGGCCTGAAGGGCATGGAGAGACAGAGCTTCTGGCACGCACTGAATCAGAAGGCTGTTTGCCGCGAAGCTGCAAAGCAGATCGGAAAGCCATACGAAGAGCTGAACATCATCGGGGTTCACCTGGGTGGCGGCGTATCCGTTGCTGCACACAAGCACGGCAAGACCGTAGACCTGAACAACGTTAAGGATGAGGGTGCTATGGGTATGGACAGAGGCGGAAGCCTGCCGGCAAACGCACTGGTGAACCTGTGCTACTCCGGAAAGACCAAGGACGAAGTGAAGAGAATCATCGGCCGTGAAGCCGGCGTATTCTCCTACACCGGAACCAAGGATTTCCGTACTGTTGAGAACAAGGCATTTGATGAGCACGACGAAGAGTGCATGGGCGCATTCAAGGCAATCGCTTATCAGCTGGCAAAGGATATCGGCGCTATGGCCGCTGTTCTGCGTTTCGATGTAGACGCTATCGTTTACACCGGCGGAATGGCTTACAGTGAACGTTTCTGCGAGGAAATCACTTCCTACGTAGGAAAGATTGCTCCGATCATCCGTATCCCGGGCGAAGAAGAGATGAAGGCTCTGGCACTGGGTGCACTGAGAGCTCTGAACGACGGAGATTACAAGAATTATTAATCTTTCGGGACGAACCTGGGTTCGTTGGAATTGAATGATGTTAGAAATCCCCTTGCAGAAATGCAGGGGGATTTCTTTTCCCTTTGCACCAAGTCTGCGGGCATTTTGAGCACGCGGCGGCCGCGGGAAAACTACTGTGAACCACCGCTTGTGTGATTTTTGCTCAAAAAGGAAGTATAATCAAGGTATGGATATTTCCAATCGTGTTCAATGGGAGGAAGGATATGGACAAGAAAAGAATTCAACACTTGGGCCTGGCGGCGATGCTGAGTATCGCCATGCTGGGCACCACCGTTCCGGTAACGGTTCTGGCGGTGACCCCGACCGGAACGGCAGCGGAGAGCGAGGAGGCGCAGGCACCTTCTTCGAAGGAAGAAGCGGAAGCGGCAAAGAACGAAGCCCAGAAGCGCCTGGATGCCAGCGAGAAGGCATATAAGGACGCCCAGGCGAAAAAGGATGCCGCAGAGAAGGCGCAGAAGGAAAAGCAGCAGGAATACGACCGGCTGCAAACCGAGCTGAAAACTGCGGAAACAAAGGTCGATAACGCCTTCCGCGATGCGGTGACGGAGAAAGAAAATGCCCTGAAGCAGGCGGATGAAAAGCTGCAGACAGCAAAGACAGAGCTGACGAAGGCACAGACAAACCTGGATCAGGCGAAAGCGAACAGCGACAAGGCGAAAACCGATTATGAGGATTCGCTGGATGCCATCGAAACCGCAAAGCAGAATCTGGAGCAGGAAAAAAAAGAAAAGACCGATGCGGAAGCGTCCGTAAAGAACGCACAGACCGAAATGACTGCGGCACAGGCGAAATACGAACAGGATTTGCAGGATGCTAAGGAAAAGCTGGAAGCGGCACAAACCGCCTACGACAATGTGGGCATCGATTTCCTGAACAGCGTGATTTCCAACGACAACTATAAAATCGCAAACTGGAAAAAGCTGCTGGCCAATTCGTCGGACGATAAAGTGAAGAACGCCTACGATGAAACTACTTTCAATGAAGCATTTTCTGTAAAGAACTTGTTGGAGCTGGCAGATCTTCTGGATACCTGCAACAACTACAGAAAAACCGATGACAATTTCACAGAAGCCAACAACCGCGTGGCCATGAAGCTGAGCCCGGAACTGGTAGTGTCTGCTACTGCCTCAGCTATGGTGAGCCGAAACCAATATGAGCACGTGATGAATCACACTTCTGATACCACAATTGCTGATAATAATTACCCGGGAGCAAACCATCGTGCGGAGAACCTTTCTTGGGGGTCTAGTAATCCATTTAACGGATGGTATGTGAAGGAAAAGAAAAGATTCGATAACAACGAAGGCGGCGTCACAGGACACTACACGAATATCATGGGTGATTTTGGTGCTGCCCCGATGACCGGCATCGGTATCTCCTACGGTTCTGAAGAGTATAGAGTGTCTTACTGCCAGCGTTTCGCCAACCGTGCAGTGGGAAAGACCTACACCTCTCCGGAGTGGCGGAATGCGGTGAACAGCTTTGCTTCCGATGCAAAGGCCAAGCTGGATCAGGCAAAGGAAACGAAGGAAAAGATCGAGGCCAAGGACTCTTCCGCAGTGAAGTACTACACTGATGCGGAGGCCGCACTGCAGAATGCAAAGTCGGATCTGGCCGAAAAAGAAAAGGCCGTAACGACCGGAGAAAAGGCCGTAACCGACAAGACCAATGCATCTCAGAATTTAAAGAATCAGATGGATGCGGCGAACAAATCGGTAACCGATGCAGAAACCGCGGTATCCGAAAAAGAAGCGCTTCAGCAGAAAGCGCAGGCCGCTAAGGCTGCCGCTCAGAAGGACTACGATCGGGCGAAGGCAATCGACCGGGAGAATCCGGAGACTTACCGGGATGCTTTTCCGGACCTGGTTCAGGCAGTACAGGCGGTAACGGACAAGAAGTCCGACGTCAGTCAGGCAAAGGATGCGCTGGACACTGCAGTGAAGGAAACGGAAGCGGCAGAATCAAGTCTCCAAGATGTCCGGAAGACGTACGAAGAAGATAAGGCGGCATTCGAAGAAGCGAAGAAAGCCTACGAGGATATCATAAAAGCAGAATCTCCTTTGGAAATCCGAAAGGTGGTTCTTTCCAAAACCTTGCTGACTTACACCGGCAAAGTGCAGAAGCCGTCCGTAAAGGTCTACGACGAAAACGGCACACGGATTACCGAAGGATTCAAAGTTAGTTATCCGTCCGGATGCAAGAATCTGGGAAGTTACAAAGTAACAGTTACCGGAACCGACAATTACAAAGGCACGGTAACCGCATCCTATGTAATACGTCCGGCAAAGTGCAAAACCCCTTCCGTGAAAGCGGGCAAGAAGAAAATGACCGTAAAGTGGAAGAAGCTGGGCGGCGGAAGCCAGACCTATCAGATTTACGTTCTGAAGAAGGGCACCAAAAAGGCAAAGTATTACACGAGCGCAAAGACGTCGAAGACCATTAAGAAGCTGGCAAAGAAGAAAACCTATTCCGTAAAGATTCGAAGCTATAAGAAAATCAGCGGAAAGACCTATTACGGGGCATGGTCCGGAACCAAGAAGGTAAAGATTAAATAATCCGGAGGGTTTTTAAGAACAAATGTTTGCACGCAGGCTCCGAAAATGCTATACTGTAACGTATCATAAATCATTTCAGAAAGGGTACGAAATGGAGAAAAACATTGTCATTAAAGGAGCCTGCGAGAACAATCTTCAGGATTTGGATGTAACGATTCCCCGGGACCAACTGGTGGTATTCACCGGTCTGTCCGGTTCCGGGAAGTCGTCGCTGGCTTTTGATACCATATATGCCGAAGGCCAGAAGAAATACGTAGAAAGCCTGTCTGCTTACGCCAGGCAGTTTTTGGGATTGATGAAAAAGCCGGATGTGAAGGTGATTGAGGGCCTTTCTCCGGCTATTTCCATTGACCAGAAAACCACCAACAAGAACCCTCGTTCCACGGTGGGAACCGTGACCGAGATCTACGACTATTTGAGACTTCTTTATGCGCGAATCGGAATTCCGCACTGCCCGATTTGCGGCCGGGAGATTACCAGCCAGTCCGTGGACAGCATTGTGGACCGGATTGCGGGACACGAGATCGGTACTCGGCTGACGGTGCTGGCGCCGATTATTCGGGGGCGAAAGGGCGAGCACAAAGGGGTCTTCGGTCGAATTCAGCGGGACGGCTACACCCGGGTTCGGGTGGATGGCGAAATGCACCGTCTAGACGATGGCGAGATTCTTTTAGAGAAGAACAAGAAGCATACCATCGAAATTGCCATCGACCGGATAGTGGTGAAAGAAGACAACCGGAGCCGTATTGCGGAGGCGGTGGAGCTGGCCATTCGGGAAGGGGAAGGATTGGTGAACGTTCTTTTTGCCGAAACCCAAGAGGACGGACGCCGAAAGGAATATGAGGAGACCTTCAGCACGCTGCTGGCCTGCCCGGAACACGGCATCGGCATTGAGGAGATGGAGCCGCGGATGTTTTCCTTCAATGCGCCGTACGGCTCCTGTGAGACTTGCACCGGACTTGGTTTTACCCTGCGGATTAAGCCGGAATCTTTGGTGACGGATGAGAACAAGAGCCTGGTGAAAGGCGCGATGGGGAATGTTTTTGCCTCGATGGACGCCATGGGGTTCTACCGGCAGATGCTGCAGCAGCTGGCCATCGACCACAACACGGACATCACCCGGCCGTACAAGGAGCTGCCGGAGGATTTCAAGAAGGAACTGATCTACGGAACGGGAACTCGGAAGCTGAAGTACACCTACACCAGCAAGAGCGGGCGCGTTTCCCATATGAATCATACTTTTGAGGGCATCATTCCGAGTCTGGAGCGCCGCTACGGGGAGTCCAAGTCCGATTACATCCGGGAGAAAATCGGGGCCATGATGACGGAGGCGGAGTGCCCGACTTGTCACGGCCGGAAGCTGAAGGATACGGTTCTGGCGGTGAACGTGGGGGGTAAAAACATAATCGAAGTGACGGACATGTCCGTGATTCAGGCGATTGATTTTTTCCGGAATCTGGAATTGACGGAGCGAGAGAAAACCATTTCGAAGCTGATTACCAAGGAGATTATGGACCGGCTGTCCTTCCTGCAGACGGTGGGACTGGGATATCTGACCTTGTCCCGGGCAGCGGGCACCCTTTCCGGCGGAGAGTCCCAGCGAATTCGGCTGGCCACTCAGATTGGATCCGGTCTGGTAGGCGTCCTGTATATTTTGGACGAGCCGAGCATCGGCCTTCACCAGAAGGATAACGACAAGCTTTTGCAGGCCCTTCGAAACCTCACGGACATGGGCAACACCTTGATTGTGGTAGAGCATGACGAGGATACCATGTATGCGGCGGATCACATCGTGGATATCGGCCCGGGGGCCGGGATTTACGGCGGCAAGCTGGTGGCCCAAGGAACGGTGGAGGATATCAAGGCGTGCAAGGAATCCATTACCGGTCAGTATCTGTCCGGGGTTCAGAAAATAGAAATTCCGGCGGAGCGACGGGAAGGAAACGGACTGTCCCTTCGAGTGCTGGGAGCCGCAGAGAATAACCTGAAGAATATCGATGTGGAGATTCCGGCGGGCAAGCTGGTGTGCGTGACCGGTGTGTCCGGTTCCGGCAAGAGCAGCTTGGTGAACCAGATTATTTACAAAGGGGTTGCGTCGGTAACCAATCGGCTGCAGGAGACGCCGGGGAAATATCGGGAGATTCAAGGTATCGAGAACTTCGATAAGGTTATCGATATCGACCAGTCGCCGATTGGGCGGACGCCGAGATCCAATCCGGCCACCTATACGGGAATGTTCGACCATATTCGAGATCTTTTTGCCCAAATGCCGGAAGCGAAGGTCCGAGGATATTCCAAAGGCCGTTTCAGCTTCAACGTGAAGGGGGGCCGATGCGAGGCCTGCCGCGGAGACGGCATCACGAAAGTGGAGATGCACTTCCTGCCGGATGTGTACGTGCCGTGCGAGGTGTGTGGCGGTGCCCGGTACAACCACGAGACGTTGGAAGTAAAATACAAAGGAAAGAATATTTCTCAGGTGCTGGACATGTCCGTTTCGGAAGCCTTGCCGTTCTTTGCGAACCAGGCGGGAATCGAGCGATATTTGAAGACGCTGGATGAAGTGGGTCTGGGATACGTGAAACTGGGACAGCCGTCCACGCAGCTTTCCGGCGGTGAGGCCCAGCGAATCAAGCTGGCCACGGAGCTTTCCAAGCGGAGCACCGGTCGGACCTTGTACATCCTGGACGAGCCGACCACGGGACTTCATTTCGCGGATGTGGACAAACTGATGTACGTACTAAACCGTCTGGTGGACGACGGAAACACAGTGCTGGTGATCGAGCACAATCTGGATGTAATCAAATGTGCGGATCACATTATCGACCTGGGGCCGGACGGCGGCGACGGGGGCGGAACGATTGTGACCACCGGCACCCCGGAGGAAGTGGCGATGTGCCCGGAATCCTATACCGGTCAGTATTTGAAGCGGATATTGGAGAAAGCCGGAAGGCTTTAAGAGCAAGCAAAAAGGAGGCAGCGCGGCTGCCTCCTTTTGTTTGTTCGAAAGTCCGTCAGAATTTCGGCTTTTGCTATTTCTCATGAACCCGTTTGCCGGTGATGTGGTGGATGTCCAGCTCCAGAATCTGCGTGCGGGAGGCGTTGGCGGTGGCAGTTTCGATGCCTTCTTCTCGGGTGGGATAGTACTTGATTCCCAGGCTGCACAGTTTTTCAAAAGCCTTTTTCTCATCGGAAACAAGCTGAATCTCGCCGAACACGATGACGCTGTGCAGGGTGCAGGCCCAGTCCCCTTCCGAGTAGGTGCCTTTGTCCAGCACACAGAAGGACACTTTCCCGTTGGCCTGAAGGGCGTCGATTTTGTGTCCCTCCTTTGCGCAGTGGAAGTAGATCTTGTTTTCGTCTTCATCATAAAAATAATTCATCGGGATGCCGTAAGGGTATCCGTCCTCGCCAAAGAGGGACAACACGCCTCGGCCTTCTTCTGCCAGGATTCTCCGGCATTCCTCATCGGTAATCTGCTGTTTGAAGCGACGCATTTTGCGAAACATAGCGGCACCGTCCTTTCAAGTTGATTATACATATTCGTCTTATATCAATAAAAGTGTACCACAAACATGTGTGCGGAAAAAGAAAAAACGCATCCGAAAGGAATATCGATATCCTTCGGATGCGTTTTGATTCTTAGAAAATGCCGCTTGCAATTAGAACAGCAGATGGGCGATCGGGCAGACGATTGCCAGGGAAATAATGGTTCGTTCCAGGAAAATGACGAACAGCTCGAACAGGTTGATCGGCAGCTTGGAGCTGAGAATCAGTCCCCCTACTTCGTCCAGGAACAGCACCTGGGTCACGGAAACCACTGCAACGATGAAGCGGGTCATGGGAACCGCATTGGTGCCGGCGATGATTACCGATGGGGTGAACATATCCGTGAAGCCGACTACCATAGTGGAAGCCGCCGCAGCGACATCCGGCACTTGCAGGGCGCTGAGAAGCGGACGGAACGGCATGCCCAGCCAGTCGAACACCGGGGTATAGTTGGCTACCACCAGGGCCGCGGTACCGATGCACATAACGGTTGGCAGGACGCCGAACCACATGTTCAGGCAATTCTTTGCTCCGTTTCTAAAGAATTCGCCGACGCCTTTGTGGGCTGCGGCTCTCTTCATAGCCAGGTGCAGGCCGTACTCTTTCGAAGACGTAAAACCCTCCGGCAGCGTTTCCGGCATGGCTTTGCCCGGAATCAGGTAATCGTTCGGCTTTTTTTGCAGCGGATAGATTCTCGGACAGATTACCGCGCAGACGATACCGATCAGACAGATTATTAAATAGTAGATGCCGAAGTATTGGGTCAAATCCACCTGAGCCAGCACCACCATGGAGAAGGTGATGGATACGGCGGAAAAGCAGGTGGAAATGATGGATGCTTCTTTTGTGGAGTAGTAGCCGCCCTCGTACTGATTGCAGGTGAGCATAACTCCCAGCGTGCCGTCACCGATCCAGGAGGTGATGCAGTCTACCGCCGCACGACCCGGAACCTGAAACAGGGGACGCATGAACTTCGTCAGCAGGGCACCCACGAATTCCAGAAGGCCGAAATCCAGCAGCAGCGGAAGCAGGAAGGAGGCAATCAAGAAGATGATGACCAATCCCACGATGAGGCCGAGTGCCATTCCGCCCTGATCCGGCCCGGTGATGGCACCGATGAATTTTGCAAATCCCCGGTCCTGTTCATTTCCCAGACTAAAGTAGGCCAGCCAGCAGAAGATGCATCCCAGCACACGGGTGGCTGCCCAGAATGGCGTGCAGCAGAACGCTTCTTTCAAGAGCGTATTTCCCATGATGAATTTCGGTTTCGCAAAAGCAATCAGGCACAGCACGGCCGAAACGGTCAGGATAAACAGGCAAAGACCGGGCAGGATGCTTTCGGCGATGGCAGAAATCCAGTCTGCGATGATTTTGACGGCGATGGTCCAGCTTCCGTCCACCTTGATTGGAATCATGAACAGGAAGATTCCGATGACGGAAGGCACGATGAACCGCGCCTTGCTAACGTTTTTCTCCATAGTAATAGTTTCCTCTCTCTTTCTTTGTTCGCACGGGTTATGTATTATAACCCGTACAATGTGAAATTATACATGAACATGAATATCATTACAATCCGTAAACGGAAAATAATTGACAGAATTTGGAATCGTGATACAATGGAACTGCAGTAAAAAAACATACGGGGAGCTGGAAGCAACCGGCTGAGAGGAAGGAATACTTCGACCCATAACCTGATTTGGATAATGCCAACGGAGGGAAGATAATATCGTGAAACCCACGGATTACCGGAACGAAAGTTGGTAATCCGTGTTTTTTATTGCAGGCGGCAGACCGGGAGCACCACTTTCTGCCGCGGTAGAAAAAATTGTTCATTTGAATCCGGCAGAAGCCGCCGGAAGAAAGTAAGGAGGATTATTTTGAGCAATTACACGACACAGATGGATGCTGCAAGAAAGGGAATTGTGACGGAGCAGATCCGTACCGTTGCGGCAAAGGAAAACATGGATGTCGAGGCGCTTATGAAACTTGTTGCAGAAGGAAAGGTTGCAATTCCGGCGAACAAGAGACATGAGTGCTTATCGGCAGAAGGTGTGGGAAGCATGCTTCGCACCAAGATCAATGTCAACCTCGGCGTATCCAGAGACTGCAAAGATTACGACATTGAGATGCAGAAAGTGATGAGCGCAGTGGACTTGGGCGCTGAAGCGATTATGGACCTGTCCAGCCACGGCAATACCCAGCCGTTCCGTCAGAAGCTCACATCGGAATGCCCGGTAATGATCGGAACCGTTCCGGTATACGACAGTGTCATTCACTATCAGAGAGATCTGGCTACCCTGACGGCACAGGATTTCGTGGATGTTGTCCGCCTTCACGCAGAGGACGGTGTGGACTTCGTCACACTGCACTGCGGAATCACTCGGAAAACCATCGAGCAGATTCGGAAGCACAAGAGAAAGATGAACATCGTCAGCCGTGGCGGAAGTCTTGTTTTTGCATGGATGTGCATGACCGGAAATGAGAACCCGTTCTACGAATATTACGATGAGATTTTGGACATCTGCGAGGAGTACGACGTTACCGTATCCCTGGGAGATGCCTGCCGTCCGGGATGTCTGGCCGACGCAACCGACGTATGCCAGATTGAGGAGCTGGTTCGCCTGGGAGAGCTCACCAAGAGAGCGTGGGATCACAACGTACAGGTAATGGTGGAAGGTCCGGGACACGTTCCGCTGGATCAGGTTGCGGCCAACATGAAGGTGCAGCAGAGCATCTGCATGGGCGCTCCGTTCTACGTACTGGGACCGCTGGTGACCGACATCGCTCCGGGCTATGACCACATCACCGCTGCAATCGGCGGCGCCGTAGCAGCTATGAACGGCGCGGCATTCCTGTGCTACGTAACACCGGCAGAGCACCTGGCACTGCCGAACGTGGAAGACACCAAGCAGGGCATCATCGCTTCCAAGATCGCCGCTCACGCAGCGGATATCGCTAAGGGCATTCCGAATGCGCGGGATATCGACGATAAGATGGCGGATGCCAGAAGAGAATTGGATTGGGATGCGCAGTTCGAGTGCGCTCTGGATCCGGTGACGGCGAAAGCCATCCGGGACGACCGTTCCCCGGAAGAAGATCACAGCGAGACCTGCAGCATGTGCGGTAAGTTCTGTGCGGTACGGAGCATGAACAAGGCTCTGTCCGGAGAATACATCGATATTCTCTAAGTTCTCATAAGAGAAAGTGCCGATGATTCGGTAAAAAAAAGTACGGTGCTTCGGCGGCTTCCGAGCCCCGGAGCATCGCGATATGAAGATGAAAACAATCAATCTGGATGCGCCGATTCTGTAAGTGAAGGAGGTGAAAGGGATGAAAATCAACGGGGAAGATCGGAAATTCGACAGACCCATGACCGTTGCGGAGATGCTGGAAGCGGAAGGCTACAAGCGAACCGCCGTTGCGGTGGAAGTGAATCTGGAAATCGTGCCGAAGACGGCCTACGATACAAGGGTTCTTCAGGAAGACGATGCCATCGAAGTGGTGAAATTCATGGGTGGCGGCTAAGCCGGACACTGATGACGAACGAATCTTTTTTTATAGATAATCCCTAAAAACAATGATGCGGAACGTGCCAGTCACGTCCGGACCGATGCAGGAGAAAGGTGCATTCAAATGAAAGACGATAAATTAGTAATTGGCGGAAAAGAATTTAATTCGAGATTTATTTTGGGCTCCGGAAAGTACAGCCTGGATCTCATTAAGGCGGCGGTGGAGAACGCCGGTGCGGAGCTGATCACCGTGGCGGTTCGCCGGGCCAACACGAAGGACAGTGAGAATATTTTGGACTACATCCCGAAGAACATCACCCTGCTGCCGAATACCTCCGGCGCGCGGACGGCGGAAGAAGCGGTTCGTATTGCCAGACTGGGCAGAGAACTGGGCTGCGGAGATTTTGTAAAGGTGGAGATCATGCGGGACAGCAAGTACCTGCTGCCGGACAACCAGGCGACGGTGGAAGCCACGGAGATTCTGGCGAAGGAAGGCTTTATCGTTATGCCGTACATGTATCCGGATCTGAATACCGCAAGAGATCTGGTGAATGCCGGTGCCGCTGCGGTAATGCCGCTGGCGTCCCCGATCGGATCCAACAAGGGTCTGGCAACGAAGGAATTTATCCAGATTCTCATCGATGAGATTGAGCTTCCGATTATCGTGGATGCGGGAATCGGCAGACCGTCTCAGGCATGTGAAGCCATGGAAATGGGTGCGGCGGCAATTATGGCCAACACCGCTTTGGCGACCGCCGGCGATGTACCGCAGATGGCCAGTGCGTTCGGTAAAGCCGTAGAGGCCGGAAGAGAAGCATACCTGGCCGGTCTGGGAAGAGTTCTTACCAGAGGTGCATCCGCATCCGACCCGCTGACCGGATTCCTGCGGAACTAAGGGAGGTGCTCTATGGAAAATGAATTTTTGGTGGATTCCGAGTATCTGGCACCTGCCGCTTTGGAGAAGAAGCATCGTCTGGAGAACGACCCGTCCTCCAGAATCGATCATATGAAGTATCTGGAAGGAATGGATCAAATCGATCCGTCCCTCCGCCTTCGGGTGATGAAGGAAATGGCGGAATACAATCCGTCGGAGTACACGGCGCGGGACGTGCAGCGGGCTTTGGAGCAGGAGACCTGCTCCGTTGAGGATCTGAAGGCGCTGCTGTCTCCGGCAGCGGAACCCTTCCTGGAGCAGATGGCTCGCCGTGCCAACCGGGAGACCTCCCGTCACTTCGGAAATTCCGTGAACATCTTCACGCCGCTGTACATCGCCAACTACTGCGAGAACTACTGCGTATACTGCGGATTCAACTGCTACAACCACATTCGGAGGCTGAAGCTGGATTCGGAACAGATTGAGCACGAGATGAAGGTCATCGCGGATACCGGTATTGAGGAAATTTTGCTGCTGACCGGCGAGTCTCCGGTAAAAAGCGACGTAAAATACATCGGCGAGGCCTGCAAACTGGCGAAGAAGTATTTCCGGAACGTGGGCATCGAAATCTATCCGGTGAACGTGGAGGATTACCGGTACCTGCACGAATGCGGGGTGGATTACGTCACCGTATTCCAGGAAACCTACGATTCGGACCGCTACGAGCAGCTGCACCTGGCCGGCAACAAGAGAATCTGGCCGTACCGCTTCGAAGCTCAGGAGAGAGCGCTCATGGGCGGCATGAGAGGCGTCGGGATGTCCGCACTGCTGGGACTTTCGGATTTCCGAAAGGACGCCTTTGCCACGGCGCTGCACGCCTGTTTGCTGCAGAGAAAAAACCCGCATGCGGATATTTCCATCTCTTGCCCGAGACTGCGTCCGATTGTGAACAACGACAAAATCAATCCGAAGGATGTGCATGAGACCCAGCTGTGTCAGATTCTGTGCGCATACCGGATTTTCCTGCCGTTTGCGCAGATTGTGGTATCCTCTAGAGAGAGCCGCTCTTTCCGAGACGGCATTACCCGGATTGCGGCCACCAAGGTTTCCGCCGGCGTATCCACCGGAATCGGCGACCATGAGGAGAAGTATACCGGAAAGAAGGGAGAAGCCGAGGGCGACGAGCAGTTCGATATCGATGACGATCGGAGCCTGGAGGAGATGTACCGGGATCAGGAAGCGGCCGGTCTTCAGCCGGTGATGAACGATTATGTGTACGTGCAGTAATCCGGAAATTCTGGTGATTACCAGCCGAAAGCGGTTCGAGGGGGAAGCGGATTTCCTGAAACAAATTGAGAAAATCGCCGCCGCGAAGCCCTTCGGCATTGTGCTTCGGGAGAAGGATCTGCCGGTAAAAGAATATTCGGCGCTGGCCCGGAAGGTCCGGGATATCTGCCGGAGTGCCGGTGCTTCAATAATTGTTCACAGCCACCCGGAGGTGGCGCAGGAGCTGGGCGTCCCGGCGCTGCACATGCCGCTGGATGCCCTGGAAAAAATGAGTGCGGAGGAACGGAAGGAATTCCGGGTGCTGGGTGCGTCCTGCCACTCCGTGGAGGATGTGCTTCGAGCAAAAAATTTTGGATGCGATTATGTGACGGCCGGGCACGTGTATGCAACGGACTGCAAACCGGGCCTGCCGCCACGCGGCGCAGACTTCCTGGCGGAAGTCTGCGGTCAGGCCGCCCCCATGCCGGTGTTCGCGCTGGGCGGCCTGACCCCGGCCCGCGCACCGGAGGTGCGGCGGGCCGGGGCCGCGGGCTTCGCCATGATGAGTTCTGCCATGGATGCGGAGAATCCGGCGGACCTGTTCCGAAAGTACCTGGAATCCGATTCCTTTTCCGAACAAGGAATGATATAATGAAATCGTAAAACGCAAAAGGGGAGCTAGAGATGATAACAGCGGAAGAAAAAGAACGGTATTCCCGTCAGCTTCTGATCCCGGAATGGGGAGAAGAAGCCCAGGAAAAATTGAAAGAGGCAAAGGTGCTGATAATCGGAGCCGGGGGCCTGGGGTCCCCGGCCTCCCTGTATTTGGCGGCCGGAGGCGTGGGCACTGTGGGAATTGTGGATGGAGATACAGTGGACCGATCCAATCTCCAGCGTCAGATTCTCCACGGAACCGGGAATCTGGGACAGCCCAAGGTGGAATCCGCCGCGGAGACCCTTCGGGACCTGAATCCCAATGTGGAGATTATTCCCATTCACCGGATGGTCACCCGGGAGAACATCGGAGAATTGATTGAAGGCTATGATTTTATCCTGGATGCCACGGACAATTACCATACCAAATTCCTGATTAACGACGGCTGTGTGGAAAAGGGGAAACCCTACAGCCATGCGGGAATTCTGGGACTGAACGGGCAATTGATGACCTACGTACCGGGAAAAGGACCTTGCTACCGGTGTATTTTTGGGGAAGAACCGAAACCGGGAGAAGCGCCGACAGCGAGAGAAGGGGGCGTCATCGGACCGATTGCCGGAATCGTGGGATCTTTCCAGGCGGCGGAAGCGATGAAATACATCACCGGAGTGGGAAGACTCCTCGTCGGAAAAATGCTCACCTTTGATCTTCTGACCGGACGCATTCGGGAAGTTCCTTTGCCGGATGCCAATCCGGAGTGCGCGGCTTGCGGAAGCCGACGGAAAGGATAGAGATTATGTTTAAAGACCCTAAATGCTATGTGGAGTACGTTCCGGGGAAGAGCTTTAAGGAGGCTTTTGCCAACGACCGTATTCCTCTTCTGTCCACGCACCAGCTTCGGGGCATGGATTACCGGATTACCCGGAAGATTTCTTATGAGCGGACGGTGAACGACTTTCTGCTGGTGCTGAACGTAAACGATTCCATGCGTTCCCTTCGAAATCGTCCGGATATGGCAGTCCTGCTGAACGAACAGGGCGCCTTGATCCGGGAGGACGGGCAGTGGACCCTGTATTTTACGCCGGACGAATTCGAGCGTTCTACTCTGTCGGATGAGGATTCTCTGATTCCGGTTCTGGCGATTCTGGAGGAGAAATGGGCCTCCGGAAAACTGGCACGCTGCCGGATTCCGAACCGCAGCTTGAAAACTCTGGTGGCCAACACCGCACCGTTCTCCATTCTGGATGAATACTGCAAATCTCAGCCGGGACAGTACCTGGCGGTGGCGAAGCAGATTGTCACCGACGGACCGGATGAACTGCTGCACCGCGTTCCCGTGTGCTGGTACAAAAACCTCACCACCGTGGATGTGCGGGAAATCGAGAATTACAACACCGTCAAGATGCTGCTGGACGATTATGCGGAGCAGTGCGAGGCGGCAGATCTGGGCGAGTGCGTCCAGCCTCTGTCCATCGCCGTTTTCGGCTATCCGGGCTCCGGCAAATCCTTCGGCGTGAAGCAGATTGCGGAGACCAGCGGAAATTTTGCGGTGTATGCCATCAACCTGTCTCAGATTGAAAAGCCGGCGGCGCTCTTTGAGGCGCTGGACGAAGCGCTGTCCAATGCGGAGGGCAGCATCCCGCTGGTGTTCTTCGACGAATTCGATTCTGACCGGGATGGCATCAACCGGGGCTGGCTCCGGTACTTCCTGGCACCGATGCAGGACGGAGAATACTCTCTGTGGGGCAAAACCAAGAAAATCAACAAGGCGGTATTCGTCTTTGCCGGCGGAACTGCGCATTCCTTCAACGACTTTCTGCCGGGAGATGATGAGGAGCGAATTGCGGAGTTCCAGCGGGTGAAGGGTCCGGATTTCGTCAGCCGTCTGAAGGGCATTCTGAATATCCGGGGGCTGAATCCGGACTGCAAGACGGACCGCAGCCATATCATCCGCCGGGCGATGCTCCTTCGTCAGCAGATTATTCGTCGGATTCCTTCGGTGTACGATGAGGAGACCGGGAAGGTAAACATTTCCAACGGACTGCTTTCCGCACTCCTTCGGGTGTCGGAATACCGGCACGGAGCCCGCTCTTTGGAATTCATTCTGGCCATGTGCCGGCTGTCTCACGTGAGCCGGTTCACGCCGTCCAACCTGCCCATGAACACGCAGCTGGATATTCATCTGAATGTGGCGGATTTCGAGCGAAAGCTCACCTTCGAGCAGATTCTGGGAAGCATGGTGGAGAAGTACGCCTTTATTTCCCACGAAGAATATCGGAAGCGCCGTCTTCGGGAAGTGTCCATGGAACTGGCCAACGACAGCGATATCCTGCATCCGAAAGCGCTGGATCTCATCTGGGAAGAAGAGGAGATGGCGGACTGGGAAGAGCTGGATGAGTTCTTCAAAGAAGGCTACCGCTCCCGCATTCGTTTCCTGGGGGAACATCTGGTGCAGTTCGATGCGGTGCTGGGCATCCGGCCGATTGTGCCGAACGCGGTGGACACCATTCGGGAACTGTACGGTCCGGACCTAGAGCTGCTGTCGGAAATCGAACATCGCCGCTGGGTAAAGGACAAGCTGGAGGACGGCTGGACTGCCGGGGTGAAGGACTCCGAGCTGAAGCACTCCTCGGAGCTGGTTCCGTACGACGAATTGCCGGAGAGCACCAAAGCCTTTATCCGAAAGGAAATCCGGGAGGTGCCAAAACTCCTGAAATCCGTAGGATACGAGCTCTACCGGAAATCCTATTAGATTACATATAAAAACAGACGCCATACCGAATCCTTTGGTGTGGCGTCTTTCTCTTATTCTACTCAATCCAATCCTATTCCTCCGGCGGTCCGAAGTGCACCGGCTCTTCCGGCTGCAGCGGCGCCAGATAATTGTTTTGATGCAGTTCCTCCTGAATGACATCCAGAATCTCCTCGCTGTCCGCAATTACGGTATGGTAGTGGTAGCCGGAAGTGGAGCGGGAAAGCAATCTGCTTTTACCCCCGTGCATTTCCGCCATGTAATGGGACACGTCCAGGCGGGAGCGGATGTTCAGTTCGCCGCGAACCACGCCGTACACCCGATGGTAGATAAAAACATCTTTGATGGTGCCGCCCAGATCCACAATCCGAGTGAGTTCGTCCTCCACTTCCTCTTCCGTGTGGATGACCTTGAAGACGCGAGTCGCCCGGCCGGTGCTTCGCTCCAGCAGGTAGCCTCGGTTGGTGGGAGTGATGTGAATGCCTTGCGCCCGAAGGAGGGCGATGTCCTGCACGATGACCTGGCGGCTGACCCCGAAGGTTTTGGCCAGGGCACTGCCGGAGATGGCGCGGCCGCTGTTCTGCAATTTCTGAAGTATTTCGGATCGTCGAATTTCGCCGTTCATGGGGCCGCCTCCTGTTCGTGTTCTATCGGTTATTTATCACTGCTATTATACACCATTCCTGGCTGTCCGTGGGACTTTACAAAGATTTGATATTTGATTTACATCTCGCTGATAGTTGTAAAATCCATTCTCCGCTACAATAACCGTAGAAGAACAGGAGGATAGAAAAATGAACGAGACTTTACAGACATTATTTGGTCTGCTGGGAGGACTGGCAATTTTCCTTTACGGAATGAATAAAATGAGCGATGCCCTTCAGAAGGCGGCCGGAGATAAGATGAAGCGGATTCTGGGATTCCTGACCAAAAATCCGGTAATGGGTGTTTTGGCCGGCGCACTGGTAACGGCAGTGCTCCAGAGCAGTTCCGCCACCACCGTTATGATTATCGGATTCGTCAGTGCCGGGCTGATTAGCATGCCCCAGGCGATTTCCGTGATTTTCGGTGCCAACATCGGTACCACAATGACAGCACAGTTGCTGGCGTTTAAGCTCAGCGACTACATCTACCCGATTATTTTCATCGGATTTATCATGTACTTCATCGCAAAGAAAGACAAAATCAAACAGATCGGTATGGTCATCTTCTCCTTTGGATTGCTGTTTGAAGGAATTGAAATCATGGGCAGCGTCATGAAGCCGTTGGCCACCAGCGATGTGTTCATCCAGCTGATGGGTCAGGTGAAAGACATGCCGATTCTGGGTGTCGCTCTGGGAACCGTGATGACCCTGGTGGTGCAGAGTAGCTCTGCTACCATTGCGGTACTTCAGAACTTCGCCAGCCAAGCCGGGCCGGACGGTGTCACCAGTATCATCGGATTGGCCGGTGCGATTCCGATTCTTTTGGGAGACAATATCGGTACCACCATCACCGCAATCCTGGCATCCATCGGACAGTCCAGAGATGCCAAGAGAGTTGCGGCGGCGCACTGTACCTTTAACATAACGGGAGCGGCAGTGGCGTTCTGCATTCTTCCGTACTTTGCAAAAGTCGTACAGTACATTTCCACCAAAGGGCCGGAGGTGTCCGTCATCTCCAGACAGATTGCCAATGCCCACACGCTGTTCAACGTAACGGTAACCCTGATCTGGCTGCCGCTGATTCCGCTGATGGTTCGCTGGGTCAGCTGGCTGATTAAGGGAGAGCGCAAACCGGCAGAGAGCCTGGGCGAACCGAAGTTCCTGGACCGCCACGTGCTGACTCAGCCGTCCGCTGCACTGTACCTGGTATCCCGTGAAATCGGAAACGTTGCCAACCTGGTGGTGGACATGCTGCAGTCCGCGAAAGACATCGTGAAGAAATCGACATCTACGGAAGAAGAAACCCAGCTGCAGGATTTGTCTGCCGGTATTCGCGAACTTCACCAGAAGGTTTCGGAATACATCGTGCAGCTCTATGAAGAGAGTAAAATGAATGACACGCAGTCCGAGCAGGCGGCCGGACTTCTGGGGGTTGTCACTACGCTGAAGAGAATGGCGATTCGAAGCAACGAAATTCTGGCACAGATTCACAATATCATGAACAGCGGCCGAAACCTTTCCGGCATTGCCAGAGGGGAGTTGGTAGAATGCTTTGAAGAGATTCAGCAATTCTTTACACTGGCCATGGATGCGGTGGCGTACGATACGCCGATTACCATGGAGCAGATTAACAAATCCAAAGCAAGACTTCGCCGCTCGCAGAAGAGCTTCCGAAAGGCGCATCTGAAGAGAGTGCAGAACGGAGAATGCGATGCGGGATTGACGGATGATTTCAACGACATCATCTACAACATGGAACGTCTGGTGGACGATTGCGTGGAAATTGCCACTGAAGCGCAGGATAATGTGCATTTCGTACAGCGTTCCGAAGTCGGCGTGATTCTGCCGGATACGGTGGAGCCGGAAGAAGGACTGCCGGAGGGACCGGCAGGCGCGGATTTCAGCAGTGTAAACGGGTAAATTATCGGATTTGGCTCCTGTAGTTCTATCCTGTAGGCTGAACCGGTAGTTTAATACATTCGTAGAGGAAATGCACCCTTTTGGGGCATTTCCTTTTTTTTACGAAAAAAAATGTTACTATAGAACAAAATGTGTATGATTTAATGAAAGAAAGGGGAAAACGACCCATGGCGGAGAAGATGGCAAGGGCGTATGAGGGCGCGGAGAATTACATTCCGGTGCCGGAGGATTGCAGCGACGAGGAGATGAATCTGGAAGTGGAACAGGTCGTGGCCGGAATCCTGAAGGATTATCAGAAGGGGCGGGATATCGACAATCTCAAGTTCTTCGAGCAGCCGGACCGGGATCAGATTGTGGTGATTCTGGATGAACTTCTGGCAGTGCTGTTCCCGGGATATTATCGGGAGAAGGTGTACCATACGGTGCACACGGAGACCAAGATTTCCGTGATTATCGAAGACGTGATGTACCGGCTGCGGAAGCAGATTGAGCTGGCACTTCTGTACGATGAGCGGTATGCGGATGTGGACCGGGCGCAGCGGAAAAAGGCGGCAAAAAAAATCACGCTGGAGTTCTTCCGGCAGCTTCCGGAAATCCGGGAATATTTGGATACGGATATCGAGGCGACTTTTGAAGGTGACCCGGCAGCCAACAGCAAACACGAAATTGTTTTATCGTACCCGGGAATTCTGGCGACGGCAATCTATCGATTGGCTCATGGTCTGCAGCGTCTGAACGTGCCGTTGATTCCTCGTATGATGACGGAATACTCCCACACTAAGACGGGGGTGGATATCCATCCGGGGGCAAAGATCGGAAAATACTTCTGCATCGACCATGCCACCGGCGTTGTTGTGGGTTCCACGTCGGTAATTGGGGAACACGTGAAGATCTATCAGGGCGTGACCATCGGTGCCCTGTCCACGAAGGACGGTCAGAAGATGCACGGAACCAAGCGGCACCCAACTATCGAGGATTACGTAACCCTGTACTCCGGCGCTTCGGTGCTGGGCGGTCGTACCGTCATCGGTGAGGGCGCGGTCATCGGCGGCAACGCTTTTGTGACGAAATCCGTGGAGCCGCACACCACCGTTACCATTAAAACCCATGAGCTGGTGGTGGACCGAAAGAGCCACAAGAAGACCGACGAGAAGGAACTGGAGCAGGACGATAATTTAATCTAAGAAAATGCATGAAAATATGTACAGAAAATTCGCCTGAAGTTGATGTATAATAACAACCATGTATCACTGCATCAACGTTGAGATAAGAAAGGGGAATGAATGAATAATTCAAAAGCTGATATTTCCAATATTTACAACCTGAACGGAAGAGTTCCGCTGGGAAAAGCGGTTCCGTTCGGACTGCAACATATCCTGGCGATGTTCGTCGCGAATATCGCGCCGCTGATTATCGTGGCAAACGCCTGTCACCTGGGGTCCGGTGAAACGGCTAAGCTGATTCAGACCACCATGGTGATTGCCGGAATCGGTACGCTGATTCAGCTGTTTCCGATATGGAAGGTGGGTTCGGGACTGCCAATCGTAATGGGCATCAGCTTTACGTTCGTGTCCGTGGCCTGCACCGTCGGTGCTCAGTATGGCTATAATGCCATCGTCGGCGCGGTCATCGTCGGCGGCTTCATTGAAGGAACCATCGGCCTCTTTGCAAAATATTGGACCAAACTCATCACGCCGATTGTTTCCGCCAGCGTCGTAACGGCCATCGGATTTTCTCTGCTGTCCGTCGGTGCCGCTTCCTTCGGCGGCGGCAGCGGAAACGATCGGTTCGGTTCGGTGCAGAACTGGATTTTGGGAACGGTAACGCTGTTGAGCTGCCTGATTTTCGATATGTTGGCAAAATCCTACTGGAAACAGCTGTCCGTGCTTTTCGGATTGGTGGTGGGCTATATCCTCGCCGTATTCATGGGGGCGGTGGATTTCTCCGCACTGCATGACACCGCAGCGGTGAGCCTTCCGTCCATCATGCCGTTCAAGCCGGTGTTCAAAGCCAGCGCCATCGTGTCCATGACGTTAATCTTCCTGGTGTCCGCCACAGAGACCATCGGCGATACCTCCGCGCTTGCAATCTCCGGATTGAACCGGTCGGTAACGGTAAAGGAAACCGAGGGTTCCATTGCCTGTGACGGATATGCCAGCATGCTGTCCGGTATCCTGGGATGCCTCCCGGTTACTTCCTTCAGCCAGAACGTGGGACTGATTGCCATGACAAAAGTCGTGAACCGGATGGTTATCGGAGTGGGTGCCTGCATCATGATTCTGGCGGGAATATTCCCGTTCTTTGGTGCCGTACTGGCGACCCTTCCGGATGCGGTGCTGGGCGGCTGCACCATCATGATGTTCGGCAGTATCGTCGTAAGCGGCATGAAGATGATCGCGGCCTGCGGCTTCGAACAGCGGAACATCACCATTGCGGCGCTGTCTCTGGGAATCGGAATCGGTTTCACCCAGGTTCCGGAAATCTTCAGCGTGTTTCCGCCGATTATCTACACCGTATTTGCGGAAAACTGCGTTGCGGTAGTGTTCATCGTTGCGGTAGTGGCAAACCTGATTTTGCCAAAGGACAGCGAAGCGACGAAAGGGGAATAGTTACCAAAAATGATGCACGAAGGCTCTTGTTAACCTTTGTGCATCATTTTCTGTTTTTTGATTCGTTTCATTTGTATTGCCGCTTTCGATAAAAAAACAAAAACACCTCTTGCATTTTCCATTGCATTAGTGCTATAATGTAAAACTGAATAATTTTAGGTACATATTTTCCGTAAAGGGAAAAGTGAGTAAGGAAAAAGGATGGATAAGACGGAATTTTACAATGTTCTGGATATTTCAGATCCGGAAGAATTTACCTATTACGAGAACATGGCCTCCCTTTTGGAGGAGGATCAGACCATAGAACAGAACCTGATTGACGATTTGCTGCGGGAGGTGGATTTCACCCAGTTTCGGGATTTGGCGAAATCCTATTTCGAAGAATTTCTCAACCGGGTGCCGGACGAGGAGACGGACCTCTACTTCCTGGCGGATACCATGCGCCGCTCGGTAGTGGGATGTGAAGATCCGGAAAGTCTGGCGGATGCCATCTACCGGTTCCGAAAGTGGTACATCGTGGAACCTTCGGTCATCGACCGAAACACCGGAGAAGAACTTTGCGTTCGGGATGCGCGGTACAATATCAGTGCGGCCGCATTCCTGGGAGAGAAACCGGAATACGATTTTCACAAGGCCTACAACTACGAGATTGACGGCTACGATGTCTCCGTACAGGATATGGTAGAGGGAACAGAGCTATAGAAAGGAATCAGCTGATGAAGTTAAGAATAATTTCCGAGAGCGGAAACATTCCGGCTTATGCCACAGAGGGTGCTTCCGGAATGGACCTGAAGGCCTATCTGCAGGAACCCATGGTGCTTCAGCCGATGGAGCGCCGCCTGGTACCTACCGGCATTTATGTGGAAATTCCCCGGGGCTATGAAGGCCAGGTTCGGGCCAGATCCGGGCTGGCCATTAAGAAGGGCATCGGCCTGGTGAACGGAATCGGAACCATCGATTCCGACTACCGGGGAGAACTGAAGGTGCCGCTGATTAACTGGGGTTCGGAGCCGTTTGAAATTCAGAACGGGGATCGAATTGCCCAGCTGGTGATTGCAAAATACGAGCGAGTGGAAGTGGAAGTGACCACCGAGCTGCAGGATACGGTTCGCGGAGAAGGCGGTTTCGGCCACACAGGAATCAAGGGCTAGGATAACAATGAATTACCGGGAAGATATCGAGAAGCGGGAATACGAAATATTGGATGCGCGGGCGGCGAAAGCCGCGGAGTCTCGGGGACGGCAGATGGCGGAAGAGCCTTGCCGGTACCGGACGGATTTCCAGCGGGATCGGGATCGAATTATTCATTCCAAAGCATTCCGGAGACTGGTGCACAAGACGCAGGTGTTTTTGGCGCCGGAGGGAGATCACTACCGTACGCGGCTGACCCACACGTTGGAAGTCGCTCAGGTATCCCGGACGATTGCCCGGATTCTGAACTACAACGAGGATTTGACGGAGGCCATTGCGCTGGGACACGACCTGGGACATACGCCCTTCGGTCACAATGGGGAAGCCATTCTGGACCGCATCTATCCCGGCGGATTTAAGCACCGCGTGCAAAGCCTTCGGGTAGTGGACCGATTGGAATCTTCCGCCAAGCGTCGGGGACTGAACCTCACTAAAGAGGTTCGGGACGGCATCCTGAATCACAGCGGACCGAATCTTCCTTTTACCATGGAGGGTCAGATTGTGCGCTTCAGCGACCGAATCGCTTATATCAATCACGATATTGACGATGCCATTCGAAGCGGCGTCATTTCCGAGAAGGACCTTCCGGAGAAGAATATTCGGGTGCTGGGGCGAACCCATTCGAATCGAATCAACAATCTGATCGACAACCTGGTGCACGCCAGTGCCGACCAGGACTGCATTCAGCTCAGCCCGTCTTTTCAGGAGGCGTTGGATGAACTTCGGGAATTCATGTTTCGAAATGTCTACGACAGCGCTCGGGTAAAAAGAGCGGAGGACATGAATAAGGTGGAGATGGTGATTCGTCAGCTGTACGACTATTTCTGCAGTAATCCGGAACGCTTGCCGGACCTGTACCGGGAAATTGCCGGAGAAGATGGAAAGGAAGAAGCGGTAAAGGATTACATTTCCGGAATGACGGATCGGTATGCGATTTCCCTGTATTCGGATCTGTTCGTACCGAAAGCCTGGACGGATTACAAAGGCTAGCCGGACGATGTAGGAGGAAAGGATGGCATTTGACAATAATTTTATTGACGAATTGAAAACCAGGGTCAACATTGTGGATGTCGTCGGCCGGGAAGTCTCCCTGAAAAAGGCGGGAAGCAGCTATAAGGGGCTGTGCCCGTTTCACAGTGAGAAAACACCTTCCTTCAACGTGAACGAGGAGCGGCAGTTCTACCACTGCTTCGGATGCGGAGAGAAGGGAGATGTGATTCATTTTGTGGAGCGCTACTACAACCTTTCCTTTGTGGAGTCGGTGGAGAAACTGTGCGAGGATTACGGAATCCGGATGCCGGAGCAGAAACGGGGACATCGCACGGATTACAACAAGTACTATGAAATCAACCGGAAAGCGGCTCGATTCTTCTTTCGAAAATTAACGGAAGGGCCGAATCCGGGATATACATATCTTCGGAAGCGAGGACTGAAGGACAACACCATACAGAAGTTCGGACTGGGATATGCGCCGGACAGCTGGAATGCCCTGATGAACCACTTGGAAAAAGAAGGGGTGACCACGCAGGACATGCTGAAGCTGGGATTGATCCAACAGGGCCGGAAGGGGTACTACGACAAATTCCGGAACCGGGTGATTTTCCCAATCATCAATACGGCGGGGAAGGTCATCGGATTCGGCGGCAGGGCGCTGGGAGATGTGCAGCCCAAGTACCTCAACTCTTCCGAAAGCGATATTTTCTTAAAGAAAAACAACCTATATGCCCTGAACATCACGAAGAAGGACATCTCTTCGGAGGATCAGGTGCTGATGGTGGAAGGATATATGGATGTGATTTCTCTGTATCAGAACGGGATTCACAACGTGACGGCTTCTCTGGGAACCGCGCTGACGGAGAACCAGGGACGGCTGATCAGTCGGTACACGAAAAACGTGGTGCTGTCCTACGATGCGGACAATGCCGGGATAAACGCGGCGATGCGGGGAATCGACATCATCCGCAAAGCGGAGTGCGATGTCCGTATTCTTCAGATTAACGATGGGAAGGATCCGGATGAGTTTGTCCGAAAGAACGGGAAGGAAGCGTTTCTGGAGCTGATTCGAAATGCGGTTCCCGCAACGGATTTCCGTCTTTCCGTCTTGAGGCGGGGATTCGATTTCCAATCGGACAATCAGGTGCTGGAATACATCCGGCGCTGTGTTCCGGTGCTGGAACAGCTGAGTCCGGTGGAGCAAGATATCTACATTCGAAAGCTTTCCGAGGAGTTCGGGATTTCCGAGTATGCCATTGCCGGCGAAATTCGGGCGGACAGCGGAAAACAGGCCGCTCGGGCACCGCAGTACCGCAACCGGCGGGAACGCAGTCAAGGAAGCAGTACCGAAGTGCGGATGGACTGTACCTTTCTGGTATTGGCCATGGCCAATCGGTATTATGTAAAAAGAATGGAAGCGGATGGCGTACGCTTCCGCACCGCAGTGGGAAGTCGGATTTTCCAAGCGGTGAAGAACTTGGCCGGGGAAGAATACCCGCCGGGGGTGATGGGCGTGGATGTGCAGCGAGTGTACAACGCCTTGGATCCGGAGGACGAAGTACTTCTCCGAAACGCAGTCAAAAACATTCGGCTTGGTCCGGATGATGAAATATTTTATAACGAATGTCTGGCATCCTATCAGATGATTTACTTTCGGGAGCGAAGGGCCGAACTTCAGAACGAGCTGGCGACGGCTCAGAAGATGGGCAACGAAGAAGATATGACCCGAATAGCGAAGGAACTGATGGAGCTGGATGCACAAATGCAGAGCAGAAAGATGAGGGGTAATTAATGGCAAAAGTATCCGCACGCACAATTGAAGAACACGTGAATGCAATGATTACTCAGGGAAAGAAGAACGGAAACGTGCTTTCTCTTACTGAAGTGGGGGACTACCTTTCGAAATTAAACATCAGCAAGGAGGAAATCGACGAAATCTACGATCAGGTAGAAAAGAACGGGATTTCTCTGGTGGATTCCCGGGAACCGAATTCCGAAGAGCTGGCAGACGAAGAAGGGGATGATGACGGCGTCGTTCTTACCAAAACCGGTGAAATCGATGTGGAAGCCACCGTTCCGAAAACCCTTCCGACGGACGATCCGGTTCGTATGTATTTGAAGGAAATCGGAAAGGTTTCCCTGCTGACGGCCGACGAAGAGCGGGAACTGGCAATCCGCATGG
>JAERMT010000293.1_pt2 | contig 25725 bp, 24 predicted proteins | sample 9267081 | NCBI WGS metagenome assembly JAERMT01 (sample SAMN17071939, study PRJNA684904) | human gut metagenome | isolation source: diarrhea sample from child under the age of five | host: Homo sapiens | place: South Africa: Mafikeng, Mafikeng Provincial Hospital | collected 2019-09
GGTATAGGTACTGCTTTATCAAAATTCCCTCCGAAAGGAATCCATCATGGCCGCCAACACTCAGGCTCGTACCATTTCTGCCAACGCCGTTTCCGACAAGGGCATCCTCGATATCACCTCGCTCGTCTTGCTTGCCATCCTGCTCGCGGCCGGCTTTATCCTCAACATGACCGTCGGCAATGCGCTTGCCGCGACGGGTATCAAGCCGCAGTTCATCATTGCCGCCTATGCCCTGGCCATCGCACTCACGCAGGCGAGCTTTGCCCAGGCCGCCATCTTTGGCATCCTGTCAGCCGCCGTTATCCAAATCACCACGTCCATCCCCGGCCTCAACTTTGTGACCGAGCTTGCCGGAGCGCTGACGATGGCGGCGCTCGTTAAGTCCAACATCGGCGGCAGCAAGATCAACCCCTTCATCGCCGGCCTGCTCACCACCCTGGTCTCGGGTGCCCTCTTCGCCGTCCTGGGCACGGTTATCATGGGCGCCGCGCTTCCCACGGCACTTGCCAAGGTTCCCATCGTCCTCGGCACCGCCGTCTTTAACGCCGTCGTGGTCCAGGCCCTCTTCTTCCCCCTGCGCAAGGTGCTCGGCAAATAGCCTGATATGATGGACGGGCCGCACGCTTGCGGCCCCATCACCAAAGACTGTCCCAAACAGCCAGCTTTTGGGGACGTTCTTAAACGACTCGTCATTTAAGAACGTCCCCGATGACCATGAAAGGTATCCATGGAAACGATCATCAACGTCGACGATGTCTCGTTCTCCTATGGCACGCAGACCGAGCAGGCACTCACCCACATCTCGCTCGGCGTGAACAAGGGAGACTTTATCGGCATCATCGGGCCTTCGGGCGCCGGCAAATCCACGCTTGCCGCCTGCCTGTCGGGAGCCGTACCCCACCACTTTACCGGCACCTTCTTTGGCTCCGTCATGGTTGACGGCCACGACACCTGTGAGGTCTCGCTCACCGATGTGTCGCAGATCGTCGGCAGCGTGTTGCAGGACATCGATACGCAGATGGTCGCCTCGGTCGTCGAGGACGAGATGCTTTTTGGCCTGGAGAACTTTGGCGTCCCCCACGACCAGATCGAGCAGCGTGTAAGCGAGACGCTCGAGACCGTCGGTATCAGCGACCTGCGCGATCGCGAGATCGCCACCCTCTCGGGCGGGCAGAAGCAAAAGGTGGCCATTGCCGCCATCCTTGCCATGCGCCCGCGCGTACTGGTGCTCGACGAACCCACCGCAGCACTCGACCCCGCCAGCTCCACGCTGGTCTTCGAGACCCTGCGCGAGGCAAACCGCACGCTTGGCATCACCATCGTTGTCGTTGAGCAAAAGGTCGCCCTGCTTTCGGAGTACTGCAACCGCGTGCTCGTGCTCAACCATGGCGAAATCGCGCTACAGGGCGAGCCGCACGAGGTCTTCGCGCATACCGATGAACTTCGCACCATTGGCGTCGATTGCCCCCGCGTCACGCGTATCTTCAACAGCCTCGAGGCCGATGGCCTGGCAAGCGGCACCCCCTGTTTGGATGTTGATGAGGCCGAGCGCCTGATTACGGGCATCGTCGATCCCGCACACACCGCCAGCGACACCCAGGCGCCCGCTGGCTCCCCGCATGCCCCGTCGCCGCGCCCGCACGCCAAGGACGCCGAGCCCGTGCTCACCTTCGATCACGTTGAGTTTGCCTACCCCAACGGCGGCGCTGCCGTCCACGACCTTAGCCTGACCCTCTACCCCGGCGAGCTCGTGGGCATCGTCGGTCAAAACGGCGCCGGCAAGACCACGCTCACCAAGCTGCTCACAGGCCTGCTTAAGCCCGCCTCGGGCAGCGTGCGCGTTACGGGCTTGGACACCGCAGCCGTTCCCACGAGCCGCATCGCCCGCGAGGTCGCAACCCTCTTCCAAAACCCCGACCGCCAGATCTGCAAGGATACCGTGCTCGACGAGGTCGCTTTTGGCCTGGAGCTTGCCGGTATCGACCGCGCCGAGGCCCTGCGTCGCGCCCAGCTCGTCATCGACCGTTTTGGCCTCCCCGCCGATGAGGCGCCTTTCTCGCTTTCGCGCGGCCAACGACAAATGGTGGCACTCGCCTCCGTCGTGGTCGTGGAGCCCAAGATCGTAGTGCTCGACGAGCCCACGAGTGGACTTGACTACCGCGAGTGCATGACCGTCATGGAAACGGTACGCACCATGGCCGAGCGCGGCTGCGCCGTGATCATGGTCTGTCACGATATGGAAGTCGTCTCCGACTTTGCTGAGCGTATCGTTGTAATGGCCGACGGCCGCATCCTCGACCGCGGACGCACACACGAGCTGTTCTCGAACATCGAGCTCATGCAGCGAGCTTACGTTGAGCCGCCCCAGGTCATTGAACTCTCACGCCGCTTGGCGTCCTCCGTCTCGCCCGCTTTTGCGCAGGTAAGCGAGGTCACCGATATCGTTCGCATTACCAAGGAGATGATCCGCCGTGGTTAACGTCATCGACTATATGCCGGGCGACACGCTGCTGCATCGCCTGAACCCGGTCGTCAAACTGGGCCTTGCCGCCGCCATCATCATCGGCATCTTTTTGTCCGACACCTATGTTGCGCTGTTGGGCTTTTTGGCACTCACCCTTGCGCTGGGCGCCTACGCCGGCGTCGTCGACCGTCTGCTCTCGCTACTCAAGCTCCTGATTCCACTCGCGCTCATCATGCTGGTGCTGCAGTTGGCATTTATGCGCGACGGCAACGTGGTGTGGGGTTTTGTTACCGACACCGGCCTCATCACAGGATCGAAGGCCTGCCTGCGCCTGTTGGGCGTGGCGCTGCCGCTTATCCTCATGCTCATGGTGACCAAGCTCAACGACCTTGCCAACGCCTGCGTCGAGGTGCTTCACGTGCCCTATCGCTACGCCTTCACCTTTACCACGGCACTACGTTTTGTGCCGGTGTTTGGCCAGGAGATGAGTGCCATCATGGAGGCGCAGACCGCGCGCGGCGTCGAGTACGACACCAAGAACCCCGTCAAGAAGCTCAAGCTCATGCTGCCGTTGTGCGTACCGCTGCTTATCTCGAGCGTGGGCAAGACCGACGCCACCGCGCTTGCCGCCGAGCAGCGCGGCTTTTATCTGCGCACGCGCGCCAGCTCGTACAAGCGCTACCCCATCAAGGGCTTAGATGTCACCGTGCTCATCGTCAGCATCGCCCTCATCGTCCTGGGCTTCCTGTTCTAGCAACTGCCAGCGGTAACCGGCAAACGCAAAAGGCCTCGGCTCGTACCAAACGAGCCGAGGCCTTTTGCGTTTCCCCAGATAAAACCTACCAAAATAAACCTGTCCCTTTTTGGCAGGTTGGGGGCTAGAGGCGGTAGGGGGCGCCGCTGCGAATGATGGACTCGCGCACGAGGACATCCATGGCATCGAGCGTGATCTCGGGCATTTCGCGGTACTTCTGCAGCACCGAGAGCTCCGTGCAGGCCAGAATCACGCGATCGCAGCCGCTACGGGCAAACTCCCACATCACACGGTCGAACTTGTCCATATCGGGCTCGCGTCCGGCCTTCACGTCGTCGTAGATGAGTGACATCACGTCGGCCTGGCGCTTCTCGCTGGGGTAGACGACCTCGACACCCGCGGTCTCACATTCGCGCCCATAGACGCCTGCGCCCACGGTACCGTCGGTGCCCATGATGCCGATCTTGCGCACCGGCTCGGCCGGCATGCTCAGGTTTGGATCGAACTCGCACTCCCCCATCACCGCGCCGGCCAGAGCATAGCGCACCGACTCACGCGGCATGTGGATAATCGGCACCTTCGTAAACGACTGTATCTGGTCGTAGAAGTAATGCGACGTGTTGCAGGGAATCGCGATGTGCGCACAGCCCAGCGTCTCGAGCGCCTGGGCGCACTCCTTCATGGTCGCCAGCAGCTCGGCATGCTCGCCGGTCTTAATGGCCAGCGTGCGGTCGGGCATGGTCGACTTAGAAAGCACCACCATGTCGATATGTTCCTGGTCGCAGGCGGCCGCCGTATGGCGCACCACCTGGTCGTAGTAATACGACGTGGCCTCGGCGCCCATGCCGCCGATAACTCCCAGCTTTTCCATCGCCGCCTCCTTGGTGACGCCAGCACAATTGCGCGTATCATACCCGCGCCCGCCCGATACATACCGGACGGGCGCCACGCTCGTCTACTTGTAATACGTCTTGAACAGCTTAAAGTGACGCAGCTTGGTGTGCCACATGCGCAGCCAGCGGTTAAAGACAAAGTCGCCCTTCATAAACGAGGGATCGGCGCCCTTGCCCTCGTTGGCCAGGCGATGCACCTTCGCGCGCAGCTCGGAATCCTTGACATACTTGTCAACGACACCCATGGGGACGACCATCCACAGCGCCTCGTCCTGAGCAGTCACAAACTCCGGCTCAAACGGGCGGTTGTAGACATACTCGTCCACCACGTACTTGGCAACGTTAAAGCCGCTGTTGGTTACATAGTAGTTGCTGCGGCCCTGACGGGTGTTGAAGTCGAAGAACTTAAACGAGCCGTCACGCTCGTCATATTTGACGTCAAAGTTGGAATAGCCCACAAAGTTCAGGTCCTCGAGCAGCTTGCGCACGCCACCCATGAGCTCGTCATTGGGCTCGGTGATGATACAGGCATGGTTGCCAACGCCATGGGGCTGATGCTCCTCGAGCAGCACGTGGCCCAGGCACATCATGCGCACCTTGCCGTTACGGTCGGAATAACTGGTGAGCACGCGCATGTACTCGTCGTTGCCGGGCACGCGGTCCTGCAAGATCAGGTCGTCGGTATAGCCGCTGGCATAGGAGTCACGGATAACCTGCTCCAGCTCGGCGCGATCGGCAATCTCATAAGCCTTCTTCTGGCCCTCGAACTCGTGCTGCCACCACATGATGCCGTCGGACGGTTTCAGGATCATCGGATAAGGGAAGTCAATCTGGTCGAGCACCTCGGCAGGCGCCTCGCCCTGCGCGTTGAGCATCTGCGCAGTAAAGGTAAAGGTATGCGGATAGGGCACACCGTGCTTCTCGCACAGCTCGTAGAAGATCTCCTTCTTCTGGCATTGCTCAAGCATGCTATAGGGCGCGTAGGGCGCAACGATGTTATCCGCCAGCTCATTGGCGTCCTTGGCCTGAGCAACCAGGGCAACATAGTTATCGCCGCAGCCCATCAGGACAATCGTCTTGTCGGCATGAGCCTGGGCGATACCGTTAACGGTCTTGAGCATCACGGGCATGGTGTCGATGTCCACGTTGGGCGTGTAGTCGATAATCTGGCTGCGATACGCAGGGCCCGTCTGATACTTGCCAAAGACCAGGCTCTTGACCTGATACTCCTCGTAGAAGGCGCGTGCCACCGAATACGCGTTGATGTCGCCGCCGAGCAGCACGGGAATAAACTCGCGCTCTGTAAACTGCAATGCCATGGAAACTTCCTATCATGAACTGCCCACACGACGGGCGGTCTTTGTGCAACTGATTTATTCTAGCGTGCCGAGCCGCCGGTACCCAAAGCTCCACCGTATCTATGGCAATCCCCGTAATTATCCAGCGCAAAGGCGGCGCTCACCGGTGTATGACAGCAGGCAATGAACCCACCGTTGTTGTAGGATTCAACGAGTTGATGTCCGCGAGTGAAAGGCGCACACGTGCCCCAAATTCTTCCAACTGACAATCCCATTCTCGACGCCGCAAAGCGTGAGCTGGCGGAGCGTGCACAAAAGACCGCTCCTCTACGCACCGCAAACGACGCTTACAACGGGCCCGCCCGCATCATCTCGATCAACACGTCGGCGCACAAAGGCACGCGTAAGTCGCCCGTCGCCGATGGGCACGACACCCTCGTCGAACAGTTTGGCCTCGCCTCCGATGCACACGCCGGGCACTGGCACCGCCAGGTCTCCTTTTTGGCGGCAGAGTCTATCCAGACGGCGCAGGCGCGCGGGCTCGATGTGCACGAGGGCGATTTTGGCGAGAACTTCACCACCCAGGGTATCAACCTGCTCTCGCTCCCTCTGGGAACGCAGCTCAAGATTGGTAACGACGTCCTGGTCGAAATCAGCCAGATCGGCAAAGTCTGCCACACCCGCTGTGCCATCTACTATCTCGCCGGCGACTGCATCTTTCCCCACGAGGGCATTTTCGGCGTGGTGTTACAGGGCGGAGAAGTTCACACCGGCGACGATATCCAGGTGGTCAAGCTCGGCGACGGCACCTGTTCGTTTACGCCGGCCGAGGCGCTCCAAGAGGTGGAGCTGGCTCGCCGCGAAGGAACCCTGTAGTTGCAAAACCCCACGTTGGGATAGCTTTTTAAGGTCCAAAATCCTGTAGTAACAGGGCGCCGTAACGTTAAAGTTGAACTCTATGGTTTCTCAACAATTCACCATTCCCGCAGGTCAAGGCCAAAGCCTCAAGTTCAACTTGACCCTTTGGAACCTTTAAGGTTCAAGTTGAGGTCGAAAGCAGTAGTAGAATACTCCTCGACCAATAACCTACGATTGATTGCAGAGGGACTGGATGCAGCATTCGAACCATCGCACCGCAGCGCTCATCGCGTCGAAGCCGGCTCGTATCATCACGAGCGCCGCGCTTGCCGTTGCGCTGACGGCCACGCCGATGCTCTCCCCCGTCGCGGCATATGCCGCCTCGCAGGCAACGCAGGATCAGCTTTCCGCCGCCCAGCAGAAGATCGAAGCCGCCACGAGCGCCTACAACGACGCCCGCACCAAGCTTGATGACCTGCAGAAGCAGATTGACACCAACGAGTCGAGCATCGATGAAATCGAGGCCAAGCTTCCCGATCAGCAGGCCAAGGCAAGCTCCGCCATGCGCGATCTGTATAAGTACCAGAAGGGAACCAATCCCTTCGTGAGCTTCCTGGTCAACGCGCAGAGCCTGGGGGAATTTATCACCACCTGCAAGTACACCAACCAGATCACGAGCTCGAGCGTCGACGAGATCGAAGAGCTCAACAAAATGCAGACCGAGCTCGAGCAGAACAAGACCGAGCTCGAGCAGGCTAAGTCTCAGCTCGAAAGCGAGCAAAAGAATGCTGAGGACGCGCTGGCTCAGGCCCAGCAGCTCCGCAGCGAGGCACAGGCAAAGGCCGAGCAGGAAAACGCCGCCGAGCTGGCTAAGCTCGAGGCCGACAAGGCCGCCGCAGCCGAGAAACTCTCGGGTGAGGGCGTAAGCGGCAACAACTCCAACAGCCAGGCCAACAATTCCAACACCACCATCGACACCACGGTGAATAGCTCTAACAGCGGTAACTCCGATTACGACTCGTTCATTAACGAGTGGACGAGCCGCATCGATAACTATCTTGCCGGCTCCCCCATGGCAGGTCAGGGCTACAACTTTGCCGTCGCCGCATGGAATACCGGCGTCGACCCCCGTTGGTCCCCTGCCATCGCCTGCATCGAGAGCAGCAAGGGCCTCTATTGCGCCGGTTCCTATAACGCCTGGGGCTGGAGCGCCCGGGGCGGCGGTTGGCGCAGCTTTGGCAGTTGGAGCGAGGGCGTCTCTGCCCACGTTGCCTACTTGGGCGCCAACTATGGCTCCACGCTTACCCCGGCAGCCGCTAAGAAGTACTGCCCGCCCACATGGCAGGACTGGTACAACAAGGTCGCCGCTCAAATGAACCGCATTTAAGCGCAACTGCAAAGGGACCCCAAACGGGGTCCCTTTTCGTTTATTTAGGAGACGACACCGGTTGCGTTGCCGACAACGACGACAACGCACATGACGGCAAACATGAACCCGAGCGCCTTGAACCATAGTTCGACAAAAGCGCTTCCCCGATACCGATCGAGTGCGGAAAAGCGGCGTCGGAGCCTACGACGGTCGAGCATTCCAAATGCGATGAGCAGCACCAGGCCATCGACCATAAAGAAATACTCAAGCGCCAAAAACCACGTTGGATAATTTCGGTTTTCACCCGTTGGCGCAAATACCGCAAAATGACTGCCCATCAGCAGCAACAATGTTGTCGCATAGACGCATCCATTCCATATGCGCCCCACGGGCTCAGGGATACGCGAAAGCAGATACGTGCATTTGAACGTCACGAGCGAAACGATCGAACGCTGGTTTGCAGAAGGCGGTGTCGCAGGCGCAACCGGCTGCTGCACTCGCTGCACCCGCGAAACCGCGACTCGGGGCGCACTGGCAGCAGAAAATGACACGGGAGACGGCGCGGGAAGACATAGCTCGTACGCTGCGTGCACAGCGTGTCCCAGCGCCTTTGTACTCGCAAAGCGCTTAGCCGGATCGAGCGCCATCGCCATGCAAACCGCATCGGCAAGCGGGGTTGGCATACCGTGTGCCTCGCATTGTTCACGTATGTCCCGCCCCGGTTTAGGGTCGGCCCCCGTCAGGCAAAAGAACAGCAGCGCGCCAAGCGCGTAAATATCGCTGCGCACGCTCGTCTGCCCAAACCCATACTGCTCGGGCGGCGCATAGGAACGCGTGCCAAACTTGACGGTGTCGGCATCGGCGCCATCACGCCAGACGCGCGCGATTCCCAAATCGATAATCACCAACGATGAGAAGGTCATGCCGGCCTCGGCCGCATACCTCACGCCCGACACGATGATGTTCGAGGGCTTGAGGTCGCGATGGATTACCGGTACCGCCAGCTCCCCCGCCGCCGCAAAGCCGGCGTGCAGCTCACCCACCGCTTCACACAGGACGGGATACAACCTGCGGGCATAATCGAGCGTCGCCCCCAAGCGCCCCACCAACGCTTCGAGCGTCTCGCCTTCGACATACTCCATCACCACGTCGAGCTCATCGCCCACGCGGCGGCAATCGACAATCCGGGGCAAGTGCTCAAAACGACGGCCGGCGCGCTGGGCCGCAAACAGACGCTCGTATGCTCCGCCAATCTGCGCCGAGGCGTCGATGCGCTTACGCACGAAGGGACCGAGAGACCCGCCGCCAGAGCCCTCAAAATAGACGAGTTCAGTCGTCTCGACATCCGAGCGCTTGAGCACACGCTCCACGCGATAGCTGTCATCGCGGTCGAGCGACGCCAGGTGCTCGGCAAGTGAAGCAGTCAGCTCGTCATCGGAATATGTTGGGCCCTGAGTATCCATGGCGTCCATCATAACGCAGGACGCGGACACCTCACGGCATCCGTGCCCTGTTCGGTTGCGTGGTTGTTCTGGTGACACCGCCGGCTCAGCAATTGGGCCCTAACTCACCGTTTCCTCGCCAAAGCGATACAGCTCCTCATTGACCTTTTGGAGGCTGCACCCGCGATCGATGCAAAAGATGATAATTGCATCGCGACGGTCCTTGCAATTGAGAACACTCACCCCGGCAGCCGTCAGCGCTCGGTTGGTCTCCTTCATCGACAGCGCCATCGCAAAGGCAATCTGCAGTACCTTATTGCGGCTTGGATGGCGTGCGCCGGTAAAAATCTGGTACCCAAAGGTCTCGTTGAGGTCGGCCATGCGCACCACACGAGAGCGCTCCAAGCCCTTCTCTTGCAGCAGCTGCTTTAGGTAGTCCGAAAGCGATGGGGCGGCAAAGTCGTGCTCCTTTATGTAGCCGTCGATGCTTGGCGCATCGAGGAGCTCGTTGAGCAACTCTTCGGTCAACTTTTTATCGGGCACGCGGCTTCACCTCCCCATAGGGTCAACAGCAGCAACGAGTTAGGCGAGCGCCCAGCTCGCAGTCGCGGACTTATCGAACATGTTGGCAAAATACAGGGCCTTCTTGATGTCGCCATCAAAGTAGATATTGCCCGCCACGGAACCACCAGCGGCAAGGGTGCCAGACTGCAACTCATCGGAGCCCTCGCTGTAATAACCCTGGTTCTGCTGAGCACCGTTGGCGTCCTCGCCCTTCCAATCGTAGACATTGTAGTCCGTGCCCTCGTCGCCATTGTTGACGTACGTGACGTGAATACCCGTCATGGTCGAACCGTCATAGTTTGTGAGGCCGGGCTGGACGGAATCGACGACGACGGAAAGACCAGCAGACGTGGTCACCGTCGTGCCAACGGCCAAATCGGTCGTAGCCTGCTCTTCTTTCTTCGACTCTTCCTTCTTATCGCCATCGCCGGCATCCTCGGTGACGGTCGCCTTATCGCTGCCACAACCGGCGAGGAATCCAGCGGTCCCCAGAGCAACAGTTGCGAATGCGCCAAGCGCAGCGCGACGGCTCAGCAGCACTTCGTTTTCGAGCTTTTTCATTATGCATCCTTCCTACGATCCGGCTACCGTGCCGGCACACAGCCCATCGTAGGAAGGATTGAACTTGAATTCATTAGCTGAGAGCTAAGGCTGCGATAAACGGCCAATGCAGTTATCCAAACGCCGAGCAAACGCACTTTGCACGACCGTCTGCTGGCAGCGCATCAACCCACCGTGACGGATTCCCCGGTAAAGGCACTGATCATCAACAGGACAAAGAACACCAGGTAGCTGACACTCAGCGGGTACGCAATAATCAAGAAGACGACCCATCCAACATTGGTCTTACCATCGGCACGACGTTGCTCGCGAGAACGGCACAGCCAGACCGTCACGCCAATGGCCACAATCAGCAACACGAGTGCCGCTGCTGCCACCCCGGCAAGCGCAAACATCACGCCAATGCTCACAGCAATAACCGGAAGCAGTAGCAAGCCGCACCCGCACCCACCCGGACTATACACGGCGGTCTGTCGGCGTCGTTCCATCGTCACTCCAACCTCAACATCTTTGAGCGCTAGAACGCAACGGCCTGCTGAACGGGAACGATCTTATCCAGTTCCGGTTCGATGCGCCTCTTCTCCGCCTCGAGATCAAACGCTATCTGGGCGCGCAGCCAATAACCATCCGTCAGGCCGAAGTAGCGGCAAAGGCGAAGGTCGGTGTCGGCCGTCACACGACGCCTTCCCAAGATAATCTGCCCAATGCGTTGAGCCGGAATCCCGGTCTCTTTCGCAAGGCGATATTGAGAAATACCCATGGGAACAAGAAACTCCTCTTTGAGAAGCTCACCGGGAGTCACCGGTGACAGCAAATCAGTCGCAGCCTCTTCATTTGTGATAATCGATGATTTCGACATTCCAAGCCATCCCCTGTCTCCACTCAAAACAGACCCGATAGCGCTCGTTAACACGGATGCTATATTGACCGGCACGATCGCCCTTCAAAGCTTCCAGGCGGTTGCCCGGTGGAACGCGAAGATCATCAAGCGAAGCACAAACCTGCAGTTGGCGAATCTTCCTCAACGCAACACGCTCAAAGGGCACGAACCTCCTGACCCGCACACCCATGGCAAAGCGTTCGGTATCCTCATCTTTATACGATGCTATCATAGTATCGCCTTACGTTAGTAACGTCAAACGTTTCTATAGACTTACATCTCTATTATATCGTACGTTTGTTCGTGTTTTCTAAAACAAATAATCCTTCACGCCTTAGTCAAGCAAAAGCAATCGTTTATAGACATCGAGGCCTTTGAGCAGGATCTCCTCGTCGAAGAGCATGGTATCGGTATGCAGGGCGCCGGTGGCATAGGCGGGACAGCCCTCGGCGTCACTCGGATTGTCTTGCCCTGCCGGCACGCCCGTACCCAGCAAGAAGAAGACGCCCGGCAGATGGCGCTGATAGAAGGCGAAATCCTCGGCAATCAACAACGGCTCGTCAACGAGCTGCAGCTCAGGCAGGACGGGCGCGATGTGGGCAAACAGCTCGGGATCGTTATCGACCGGTGGGTAGCCCTCGGCGAAGTCGAGATCATACGTGCAGCCCGTCGCGGCACAGGCCTCATCCAGCACGCGGCGCACACCTTCGCGCGCACGGTCGAACATCTCGTCCGTAAACACGCGCAGGCTGCCAGCGACATGAGCCTCCCCTGCCACCGCGTTACAGACGGTGCCCGCCTGTAGAAGACCGAACTTACCGATACAAGGCTCATCGGCACCAAGCTCGTCCATAAGCTCACGCTCTGCCACCAAAAACTTGGCCGCCGCCAGGGCCGCATCGTGCGACTCCTCGACCGGCACGCCGTAGGTCTTGGCAATATGGATACTCGTCCCGTGGATGTGGATATGCGTCTCGCTGGAACGCGCCAACAGCGGGCCCGGACAGCTCGCCAGCGCGCCGGCAGGCAAATCGGGCCACACGTGAAAGCCAAAGATGAAGTCGACCCCGTAGCGCTCAAACACGCCGCTTTCGCATACCGTCTTGGCGCCGCCCGTCGTCTCCTCAGCCGGCTGGAACACAATAAGCACGTTGCGCTTGATGGCGCCCGGCTGTTCGCGAATCGTACGATCGACAAAGGTTGCTGCGGCAAGCGCCATGGCCATGTGCCCGTCATGCCCGCAAGCGTGCATCTTGCCGGGATGCGTCGAAGCGAAGGCCGCTCCCGTTGCCTCCACGATGGGCAGGGCGTCCAAATCGGCACGAATCGCTGTGGCATGCGTAGCGCCCACACCGGCATCGAAGAAGGCGCAGACGCAGCCCGGACAGGGATGGGTGACCTCGCAGGCAAGCGGAGCGAGCACGCTCTCGATATAGGCAACGGTTTGCGGAAGATCGAAGCCGAGCTCCGGAATGCGATGCAGGTCGCGACGATAACGACGGAGTTCTTGGAGCTCGGTCATAGGGATTCCTTTCATGGGGCGACTCGGTTGCCACCTATTGTGACGTAGGATTGTGACGCCCTTGTTTCTAGCATGATGCTGCATTTTTTAAACGTTATATACGAATACTCTTGTTTAGTAAAGTGCAACGTGGTAGGGTCTTTACCACTTGATAGAGGCGCGGGCACGAAGAGCCGCGGGCGAGTCGGCAGACTTTGACCCTGCGGGGAGGCGAAACCCGCCGAACTGGGTTTTTCGGGCACGAGCAGCCTGGTGGGCCTGCGGGAAACACCCGCAGGACTGTCTGCAGCAATGCGGGAGCGCTATCCGGACATTGGGTCCACGCTATGCGGATTCGATGCGCCGATGGCGCCGTCTGGATAGCGAGGTTTACGGGACATGGCACTGACCCCCAACGAGGCGTATGCGGCAAAGCAGCCGTTTGTGGACAAGGAGACGCTCGAGCACATCGTCGAGCAGTTCCCCACACCGTTTCATCTATACGACGAGGCGGGCATCCGCCGCAACATGCAAGAGGTGCGCGACGCCTTTGCATGGAATCCGGGGTTTAAGGAGTACTTTGCCGTCAAGGCCAATCCCAACCCGGCGCTCATCTCCATTCTCAACGAATACGGCTGCGGTTGCGATTGTTCGAGCTATACCGAGCTCATGATCGCCCGCTCACTGGGTATCACCGGCCACGACATCATGTTCTCGTCCAACGACACGCCGGCGGCCGACTTTGAGCTTGCCGACAAGTTGGGCGCCATCGTCAACTTCGACGATATCAGTCACATTGAGTTTTACGAGCGCGTCGCGGGACCCATCCCCAAGACGGTGAGCTGCCGTTTTAACCCGGGCGGTCTGTTCCAGCTTTCCAACGGCATTATGGACAATCCGGGCGACTCCAAATACGGCATGACCACCGAGCAGCTCTTCGAGGCCTTCCGCATGCTCAAGGCCAAGGGTGCCGAGGACTTTGGTATCCACGCCTTCCTCGCCAGCAATACCGTCACCAACGACTACTACCCCAAGCTTGCACGCATCCTCTTTGAGCTAGCTGTGCGCCTGGAGCGCGAGACCGGCGCACATGTCGCCTTTATCAATCTGTCCGGCGGCGTCGGCATCCCCTACCTGCCCGAGCAGCAGGCCAACGATATCCATGCCATCGGCGAGGGAGTGCACGCGGCCTACGACGAGATCCTGGTTCCCGCCGGCATGGGCGATGTGGCAATCTGCACCGAGATGGGCCGCTTTATGATGGGCCCCTACGGATGCCTGGTCACCAAGGCCATCCACGAAAAGCAGATCTACAAGGACTATATCGGCGTGGACGCAAGTGCCGTCGATCTCATTCGTCCCGCCATGTATGGCGCTTACCACCACGTTACGGTGATGGGCCAGCCGGGCGGCCCCGACAAAACTGCAGCCCCTGTCACGAACACGTACGACATCACGGGCAACCTGTGTGAGAACAACGACAAGTTCGCCATCGACCGCGAGCTGCCGCAGATCGATATGGGCGACTTGCTCGTGATCCACGATACGGGCGCGCACGGCTACTCCATGGGCTACAACTACAACGGCCGTCTGCGCTCCGCCGAGGTCCTGCTGCGCCCCGACGGCTCGGCAGATCTCATTCGTCGCGCCGAGCGCCCGGGCGACTACTTTGCCACGCTCGACGTGCTGCCGTGCGGCCGTGAGCTGCTGGCCAAATCGCGTGCCGAAAGCGCCCGCCGTCGCGCCCAGGACGAGCGTCTGGCGGTTGCCGCCCAATGGAACAAACGCATCCAGATCGCAGAAGCGAAGGAGAAGAATATGGATGTCCGTAACCTCGAGGGCTCGATCGTCGCCCTCGTCACCCCGTATAAGAAGGATGGCAGCGTCGACTTTGATGCACTCGAGCGCCTGGTCGATTTCCACCTGCAAAATGGCACCGACGCCATCCTCACCCTAGGCACCACCGGCGAGAGCGCCACGATGACCGACGATGAGGACAACTCCGTCGTCGCCGCTGTGGTCAAGCAGGTCGCGGGCCGCATCCCCGTCATCGCCGGCTCGGGCTCCAACTCCACGCAGACGATGCTCACCAAGTCGCTCACCTACCAGGGCCTGGGCGCCGATGGCCTGCTGCTCATTACCCCCTACTACAACAAGTCCAACGAAGAGGGCATTTACCAGCACTTTAAGACCGTTGCCGACGCCGTGGACATCCCCTGCATCCTGTACAACATCCCCGGTCGCTGCGGATGCGGCATCAGCGAACGCAATGTCGAGCGCCTGGCCGCACACCCCAACATCATGGGCATCAAGGAGGCCTCGGGCAACGTCGCCTATGCCGCAAAGATCGCGCACCTGCTGTCCGACGACTTCCGCATGTATTCGGGCGAGGACGCGCTCACCGTGCCGCTCATGAGCCTGGGCGCCTCGGGTACCATCAGCGTGTGGGCCGACGTGCAACCGCAGCTCGTGCACGACATGTGCCGCGCTTACTTGGACGGTGACGTGGAGCGCGCCCGCGAGATCCAGATTGCCGGTCAGCCGCTCATCAACGCCCTCTTTAGCGAGGTCAACCCCATCCCCGTTAAGGAAGCGCTCGCCCAGATGGGCATGATCGAGGCCAACTATCGCATGCCGCTCTGCCCCATGGCAGACGACACGCGCGCCGCACTCACCGACGCTCTGAAGGGAGCTGGTCTGCTTGATTAAGACCGTCATTATGGGAACGGGCCGCATGGGCTCGCTCATCCGCACCACCGCCGAGGGCATTGTCGATGCCGCCGGTCAGCCCGTCTTTGATATCGTCGCCCAGATCGGCTTTGATCTGACCGAGCTCGAGAGCGCCCCGGCGGCCGATGTGATCATCGACTTCTCGAACGTCGTGACCTTTGACGCCGTTGTCGCCTATGTCGAGCGCACGGGCGCTGCACTGGTCTCGGGCACCACGGGATATACGCCCGAGCAGATGGACCGCCTGCGCGAGCTGGGCCAGAACGCCCGCGTCATGCACTCGGGCAACTACTCCATCGGCATCGCCGCCCTGCGTCACCTGGTGGCCCAGGCCACACGCGAACTGCCCGGCTTTGACTGTGAGATCGTCGAGACACACCACAACCAAAAGGTCGACGCCCCCAGCGGCACCGCCAAGCTGCTGCTCGACGCCGTGGTCGAGGCCGAGCCCGAGGCCGGCTACCACCCCGTCTACGGTCGCGAGGGAATGTGCGGCGCGCGTGACCCCAAGGAGATCGGCATGCACTCGCTGCGCGGCGGCACCGTCGCCGGCGTGCACGAGGTGAGCTTCTTTGGCCAGGACGAGGGGGTCACGCTCACCCACCGCGCCACGAGCCGCCAGATCTTCGTCAACGGCACTCTAGCCGCCGCTCAGAAGCTCGTCGTCCGCGACCCCGGCTTCTACACCTTCGACCAGGTCATGTTTGCCTAACCAATCATTAACCAAGCCCACGTAAAGGAGAAACAAGATATGAGCAACGCAGCCGAGATGGACGCACAGGAGATTATCAACTACATCGCCACCGCGCCCAAGAAGACGCCCGTCAAACTGTATGTGCGCGAGAAGCCCGGTATGAAGGTTGCCTGGGGCGATGCGCACGTCTACGGCGGCCGTCGCGGCAAGACCGTCTTTGGCGACTGGGATGAGCTCAAGGCCATCCTCGACGCTAATGCCGATTCCATCGACTACTACGACGTCGAGAACGACTGCCGCAACTCCGCCGTCCCCATGCTCGACCTTAAGGGCATCAACGCCCGCATCGAGCCGGGCGCGATCATCCGCGACCGCGTCGAGATTGGCGACCGCGCCGTCATCATGATGGGCGCCATCATCAACATCGGCTCCGTTATCGGCGAGGGCTCCATGATCGATATGGGTGCCGTGCTAGGCGGCCGCGCCACCGTGGGCAAGAACTGCCACATCGGCGCCGGCACCGTACTGGCAGGCGTCATTGAGCCCGCGAGCGCCACGCCCGTCATCATCGAGGACGATGTCATGATTGGCGCCAACGCCGTGGTCCTGGAGGGCGTGCGCGTGGGCAAGGGCGCCGTTGTGGCTGCCGGTGCCGTATGCGTCGAGGACGTCCCCGCCGGCGCCGTCGTGGCCGGCGTTCCCGCCCGCGTCATCAAGATGCGCGACGCCCAGACCGACAGCAAGACCGGTCTCGAGGAAGGTCTGCGCCAACTCTAGAGGGGCGTCGGCCCGCAGTGCAATTCATCCTATGTAAAAAAGGCCGAAGCTCCATTGGGGCTTCGGCCTTTTTTATCTCAGGGTTCCATCGTATTCGACCATGGCTGGTTGTTTTGACAGGCGCTCTGCGGCCGTCTTGTAGACCTCGGAACGGTCGCGCCGTCCTATTGCCACGATCTCGGCAATCTCAACCGTTCCGTCCTCTCGGATTCGGAACACCATTCGGAGTCCCGCCTTTCGCCATTTAACCTTTTTGCAGCCGGCAAGCTCACCGTGAAGCGGCGTTCCGATTTCATCGGCACGCGTCTGTAATTTCGCCACTGCAATGCGGACGAGTCTTCGCTGGGAACCATCTAGTTTTTGATACTCCTTCTCGACGTCTCGGCTCAAAAAACCGACGACAAAGTGCCCGCTCATTCGAAAAGATCCTCATCGGAAATCGCATCAGGATCCATCGATTCGAACTCCTTGAGTTCCTCTGGGGCCAGAGCATCCTCAAACGGAACAAACTCGTGCGGTCCATTTTTGATTCGATCCGCCGCGATGCGATCAAGCTCAAGTTCGCGAAGGTACTGTAGGGCTCCGTACATTTCCTCATAGGCAGCGTAATCGATAATCACGGTATCGATGTCGTTATGATCGGCGATAAACTGCGGCGCGCGCTTAGCACGCTTGCGAACGGCAGATAAGGACTTGCTCGCTTCGGTAGCAGAAACTACCTGATCTTTTGTAAACACCGGCTTTTCCAGAACAAGTGGGGACATTTGTACCTCCAAAAAATAACCTGGATTATATTTCAAAGTATAATTCAAAATAACTTCAGTATTATTTCCAAATTAGAATTTGACTATTTTCGATTTATTGAACTCCCTGTCGAACGCATCACTATTCGCCGATGCCCCAGCAATAACAAATATACAAATCAAAGAGAGAGCAATGAGCTACACTAAATGAGTTAGCGTAGCTTAACGGCACCGTTAAGCCGCTTGATTTCTTTTAGCGAGGTTACCGATGCCTTTCTGTCCTCATTGCGGCAAGCCACTCCATGGCCCTGAATCATATTGCAGCTATTGCGGAGGCCCTATACCAATCGAGCCGGTCCAGCCCGAACAACCGAAATCGCCCAAACCTAAAAAGAACAAGACTAAGGACGACACCAAGCTGTTCATTAAAGGCAAAACCGATCTGTCTCCGTTTGACGCATTTAATAAAACTCGCTCTTACAAGGTAATTAATTCAACCAAAAACCTCATATATCACGTCACAGGAAGACGAAACGAAGATGAGTCCGTCTACTCGTTTTTAACTGAAAGTGGATATCCCCAAGCAAAACTTACATTTATGCATAAAGCTATAGATGGAAACATGTTTGATCCTGACGACTTGGGCAGCTATGACAGTTCGGTCCAGATGCACATCTCCCATGAGGATATTCGTGAAAGGGAGCGAAAGGAAGCGCCGGAGCGCCCCAATTCTCTGTTTCAACGCCTTGTAACACCTAAGCCAAGATTCACTCAAGATGAGAGCTATCGATTTGAGGAGAGCTTCAACCCGCTTGGCTTCGTTTCAGGCGAACAACAACATGTAGCTGGACAATACATCGCTAAGAGTAGCAAGCCTTTCGGGTGTAAAAAACCAACGAAAACTGAGATTTACCGGGACGGAAGCCTTGTTGCAGCTATCAAGCCAAAGGACGACAAGACCATCGTCGTGCTGTTCGACAAGAAGTCCCATAGAGAGATCGCCCTTTTGTTTGCTTTCGCATTATATCTACCTTATTAGAGTTAGGCCTAGAAGATGAAGTACTGCTATTACTGCGGAGCCGAAATGCGCGAAGGACTTACCTTCTGCACAAAATGCGGCAAAGCGGCGCCCTCCCCAGTCCAACCGAACTCAAATAAGACTAAAGTCCCAGAGGCCGTTGAGACAAAGACAGCGCACTTCGACTCCAGTCAGCAGGCGCAACCCAACAAAGTCGCCGACGAAATAATACGGACTGCTAAACCAAATTCGGACCGCAATGTCGAGATAAACCAGTCTCCTGATACCGACGAACTGTCCACAGCGGTGAATTCGACCTTTCGCGAACTCGCAAATCTGGCCGCATTGGGGTTTAAGAAATGGAAAACCCTTAACACCAAAGGAAAAATCGCAGCCGTTATCGCCGCCCTGGTCATCTGGTCCATGCTTCGCAGGATGTTATTCCTGTTTTAAATCAATCATCTACTGATACGGAATCTGACAATGCGTTATTGCATAGCCTGCGGAAATAAATTACTCGATGGCGATATCTACTGCGGTCACTGCGGTGCAGCCGTGCCGGACTGGCTGCGCGAAGCCCCCGACGATGACGAAGGCTCACCCAGTGAAGCTCAGAAGTCCGTTCCGCATAGCGCTAAGCAACCCTCTGAGCCAAATCAGCCGCGGGGCAAGTCTGACGAAAATAAACGGGAAGCAGAGGAGAAACATAAAGGAGCACTCAAATGCCCGGCATGCGGCGAGCTCCTCTCGCCCTATGAGAACACGTGTCCGTCATGCGGCTTCAAACTCAAAGATGCTTCCGAAGGAGCTATCGAACGGCTCTATCAAACCATCAACTCGATTGAAGAGAAGCGTCCAAAGAAAGAAAAAACCGCATCGACAGACATAAGTCCCACCGACAAAAAAATTGCAAGTGCAATCAAATCGTTTCCCATCCCTTCTGAAAAAGAGGATCTCATTGAATTCCTCTCTGTTGCCAATTCGAACATCGATCCCTACACCGATGTTCACGACGTATCGAAAATCAGCGAATCAGAGCGACTTATCTCCAAAGCATGGAAGTCGCAGTTTGACCAAGCATATGCAAAAGCCGAACGACTATTCGGAACTACCAGGGAGTTTGAGCAGTTCAAGCTGATGAAGGACAGCAAGGAGAAGGAACTTGAAGATTGCAAAAAATCAGTTGCAATCTCATCGGCGATTCCCGTCATTATTTCGATTACGCTCATCCTGGGCTTATGGGGTGCCCTATTTGCTCTACGTGCCTGTGGAATAACAGACTAGCTCACCCATGCATTTGTAGCCGCTAGCATTGAACTCGGAGGTCAATATGTCGTCAAAACCAATAAGCACAGGAATGATGGATCAAATCAGATGCGATCAAAAGGATTACCTGATTTGGAAATGGCGACCCGATGATAGCGTCCATCGTGAAAACGCAATTCGATGGGGATCTTCGCTCCGCGTAAGAGAAGGATCCGTTGCCGTTTTTGCCTATCGGCAAAAAGGCGGCGAACTCATTCAGGAATATATCGAAGGCCCATTTGACAAAACCCTTGAAACATCGAACCTGCCGATCATAGCCAATCTCGTTGCGCTAGCATACGGCGGTGGGACACCTTTCCAAGCCGAAGTCTATTTCATCAACCTTGCAAAAGTACTGCAATCCAAATTTGCAGTCAGGTACTTCGACGTCTTCGATTCTCGATATCCAGAGTTCGGGATTCCGGTCGCCGTACGAGGAACCATCACGTATTGCATAGCCGATTACCGGCGTTTCATCAAATTGCATCGTCTCGATGAATTCGATGCCACAGACCTCCAGAGTCAAATCAAAGACCATGTTGCACGCAAGATCAAAAGCATCGTGGCGAACGTGGCCGCAACGCAACAACTCCCCGTTCAACAGCTTGAAAACAAGACGGATGACATCTCCCGGCTAGCAATCGAGGCGCTCTCAGAGAAACTCAATGAGCTATTCGGGGTTGAACTGTCCAGTGTCGATATCGCTGCAATTGATATCGATAAGAACAGCGAGGCATTCAAACAGCTAATGGCCGTCACCCGCGATATCACAGCTGCAACCGCCAGGGCGAAGGCGGAGGCCGATATAAAAACCATTCATGATGTCCAGCAAATAAAAATGCAGAACCTGGCAGAGCAACTCCGCATTGAACGTGAGGAATCTCAGTACGGCATTCACAAGCAAACTCAATCCTCCAATATGGCCGCTTATCAAATTGAGGCGCAAACTGCCGTCGGCGTTGCGGGCGCAGAGGCTCTTGGTCGAAGCGGCCAAGCCGGGGGTATAGCTCCAGATTCAGGATTGAATATGGCTGGAATCACAGCAGGGATAGCCATCGGGGGTGCCCTGGGGCAGAATATTGCAGGCAACATGAACAGCCTGCTGGGAACCGACGTTCAAGTTCCGCCGCCTCTACCCCGAAATAGCTACTTTGTTGCCAATGGCGACAAAACCACCGGGCCTTTTCCCATTCAGGCGCTTCAGCAAATGAGCACCGCAGGCTCATTGAACGCTTCGACGTTGGTGTGGAAGCAAGGCATGGCCGACTGGCAATCCGCGGGGAGCATTCAAGAGTTGGCGGATTTGTTCGCCAGGTCAACAACTCCGCCACCCATCCCACAGCAAGAGAATAGATGAAATGGAGAAAAAGATAGTGGGCTGAAGGGCAATTCCTTCAGCCCATTCTTTTGTTATCGATTCTCAATACTTCCGATGTTCTTGAGCTCGATGGAGATGAGGCCGTTGGGCTCGTTGACGAACTCGATGTACTCGGAGTTCGAGCCCATCTCGGCCGGGAAGCTGATCTCGATACCCGTATCGGTACGAATCTTGTGATTGCGCACGGCCGCGCGCTCGACCTGCTTGCGCTCCACAGGCACGCGCTCGGGAACCTTTTCCTCGGTCAATGCCGCACGCACGCTCTCCTTAATGACCGGCTCGTCCTCAAAGACCTCGTCGACGATATCCCAGGGCGGCAGCTCCTCGTCGTCCTCAACCTTCTCGGCAACAGCGGCCTTGACCTTGGCGAGCGCCACGGCCGTGTTGGCGCCGTGCTCCTCGGCAACTTCCTCGACCACGCGCGTCACGGTGTCGATGATTTCCTTGCCCGACACGCCTGTATCGCACTGCAGCAGGCCGTCGGGAATAAGCATACGGTCCTCGCCGGCGATCTTGCGCTTCTTGTCCACGTAGCCGATCTCCATGGTGCTCGCACGCACAATAGCGTAGCTCGGCACCTTTTGGGAAGGATTCGGCAGGATAGCGTAGTGACGCGCGATGTCGTTGCGCACCTCGCCCTCCTCGCGGCCCACCTCGTGCATAAAGGCTTGCTTGGAGCCAAGCAGCATGACAGCAAACCAGCGGGCGTCCTCGTCATCGTCAAAGTCCGCCACGAGCACGTCGGTGGACTCGGCCTTCTCGGCTTTGGTGAGCTCGGAGGAAATGAACTCCGCAATCTGCTGCGACAGGTCCACAAACTCGCGCTCGCCAAAGAAATAGCCCTTGAGCTCGCCGCCGAATGCGGAGTTCTCGGCAAATGTGGCGCGCCTGTTATCTGCCGAAGTGCGGGCGCGGCGCAGGTGCGTGGTCACAAAATTGCGCACGGTGCGGCTCTCGATATCGAGCTCGCGCTGGCTCATGACGTTGACAGCCGAGTCAAAGTCCAGGATATGCAGGATTGCGTGATTGATTTTCATATACGGCATTCCGTTCTAGATCGATTTCAGCACGAATCAGTATAGCGGTCGAGCCCTCTCCAAGCGCATCGAAGATTGGTGCATCGGGGACAGGTCGCTTTGCGCCAGTGGCTAGTGCAGAAGCTCGGACTGCCATGCCTCGAGCTGCTCCGCTAGGCTCTTGCCAGCGATGGGAACATTGAGCTCGGCGCGCTTGGGCAGCAGCGCACATTTTAGAATTGCTACGATCGTCTGCGAAATAAAGCGGCGCGTATCCTTGTCGAAGCCTTGGGCAGCCTGAAGCATCACCGGCAGGCTCTCGCGCAGATTCCCTGCGATATCTGCAAACCGTTCGGCGCCCGTAGCCTCAAACACGGAAAACAGCGCGTCCACAAAGCGCTCGCGTTCGGCAGGCTCCACCGCAAGCAACATCTCACGAATAGAGCTATCAACGTATCGCGCGCCGGCAGACAGACGCTCGCAATACACAAAGTCGCAGCCGTCAATGACCCAGCTAAAGGGATTGTGCTGCAGCAGACTGAACTCCGTGCTCTCGACGATGGCGTAGTCCTCCTGTGTCTCGAACATCATGCCAAAAATCGACGACTGAGGCAGCGTCTTGTCGATGCGGCCGGACAGGCCAACAAAGGCATTGCCGCTCAGAAACTCCTCGACAAAGCCGGGGCCATCGTGCGAGAAGGCCCGCTCAATCCGGTCGCGCACGACGCCGGAACACATCGCAGCGCCATACACCGCCAAGTTGCCGCCCTTGGAGTGCCCTCCGCACAAGAGCGGTCCATCAATCGCGGCCGCCGCCTCGTCCACATAGCGCGCCGCAGATTCCTGGGAGGACACGGGGCACCGGAACGCCATGTTAAAGTCCTCTTTCCAGCCCACGATCGTACTGTCGGTCCCGCGGAAGGAAAGGTAGCTAAATCCTGCCGGAAAGCGGAACGTCATGGCTGCAAATTGCTCCGTCATCGACACATCGTTCACGGCACGATACCCGCAAACGCGCACGCCTCGGTAGCGAGGACTTGCCGCAACGGCCTCCAGCAAGGCGCGACTCTCCTCCGGGTCCCACAGGTCACCAATCATGTCCTGGTAGCACTCGGCACGCAGCAGCTCGCGCACGTCCAGCCCCTCCCAGCCGGCAAGCTCCGGCATATCACCCGGCAAGCGCAAATATGACAGCCATGCAAACACCAGGCTGTCCACCGCGCAGAACGGCAGCTCGTCAAACGAATCAAACGCCGTCTGGGCATAGGTCAAAAAGTTAGGCGAATCCGACACGGCTCTCCCATCAACAATGGTGCATTGGGGTCAGGTTTGTTTGCACCAATCGCGCCCCTTTTGGTGCAAACAAACCTGACCTCAATGCACCAAAAAAGGCGCCCGGGCCGTGGGGCCTGGACGCCTTCATTGTAGCTTGCTGGCAAACGAGCTGGATTTAGCAGGAGAAATCGACGCTGTCGATGATGTCCTTGAGGGCCTTGGCAGAGGCGGTGAGCTCGCTCTGCTCGGACTCGTTCAGCGGCACGGGGACGCGGCAGACAACGCCGTCGCGACCGACGACGGTCGGCATGGAGATAGCCAGATCAGACAGGCCATACTCGCCCACCATGAGCGAGGAAACGGGCAGAACGGTCTGCTCGTCACGCATGACAGCTGTGCAGATGCGCTTAACGGCCATGGCAACGCCATAGTAGGTAGCGTGCTTCTTCTCGATGATGGTATAGGCGGAGTTCTTAACGTCCTCGGCGATACGCTTCTCGGCAGCCTCGTGCTCCAGATGGCCGTGAAGTTCGCAGAAGGTGCTCAGCGGCACGCCGGCAACCTGGGCGCTGGACCAAGCGACGAACTCGGAGTCGCCGTGCTCGCCCATGACGTAGGCCTGGACATCGCGCGGATCGACCTCGACGTGGGCGCCGAGCATCTGCTGCAGACGACCGGTGTCGAGCACGGTGCCGGAACCGATGACGTGGCCCTCGGGCAGGCCGGACATCTTGATGGCGGCATAGGTCAGAACGTCAACCGGGTTGGAGACGATCAGCAGGATGCCATCAAAGCCGGACTTCTTAATCTCGGGGATGATGGACTTAAAGATGTTGACGTTCTTGTTGACCAGGTCCAGGCGGGTCTCACCGGGCTTTTGGGCAGCGCCAGCGGTGACGACGATCATTGCGGCATCGGCGACATCGGAATAATCGCCGGCATAGATCTTCATCGGCTCGGCAAACGTCATGCCGTGCGCAATATCCAGGGCCTCGCCCTCGGCGCGGTTCTTGTCCACGTCGATGAGGACCATCTCGGAGAACAGACCGCTCTGCATCAGTGCGAACGCCGAGGACGAACCGACGAAACCGCAGCCGACAATAGCGACCTTCTTCTCGTTAACCATTACAAACTCCCATCTCTCTCCACAAACAAACCGCCCAGGGCGACCCGAGCGGCTTGCCGTAATCCCAATACATCCAATCGGGACTTTGATTATGCTCCTATTGCAGCCAAATATCGACCGTTTACCGAAATTGTTTGCAGAATTCGTATAATAACTGCACGAAATCGGTTTCGAGCTATTGACTCACAAAAACGAATCCCTAATACAGGCCCGCTTCGCGAATAGCCTCGACGGCCAAAGTAATCTGATCGGGCGGCAGCACCAGCGCCATACGCACGTGCCCCTCACCCGAAGGGCCAAAGCTCGCACCCGGCGTCACGACGACACCGGCCTTCTCCATGAGCTCCTCGCAAAACGCCATTGAATCGGTGCGACCGCCGGGGAGCTTAGCCCACACAAACATGGAGCCATGTGCGTTGGGGCGCTCCCAGCCCAAGCCCTCAAGACCGTCGCACAGGGCATCCCGGCGCTCCTGGTACTTCAGGCGCTGCGCCTCGACCTCATCGCGCGGACCGTTGAGGCAAGCGATGGCGGCCTTCTGAATCGGGAAGAACATGCCGAAGTCGATCTGGCTGCGCAGCTTGGCGAAGGCCGAGACCACGTCCTCGCGACCGACCAAAAAGCCGATGCGGGCGCCGGTGACGTTAAACGACTTGGAGAGCGAGAAGAGCTCCACACCCACCTCGAGCGCACCGGGATACTGCAAGAAACTGCCGCCCGGCTCGCCGTCGAACACGATATCCGAATAGGCGTTGTCGTGGACGATCAGCAGGTCGTGCTCGCGGGCGAAGGCGATAATCTCCTCGTAGACCTCGGGCGTGCCCACCGAACCCACCGGGTTGGCGGGCAGCGACACGATCATGTACTTGGCGCGGTCGGCGACCTCGGGGTCGATGCCTGCCACATAGGGCAGGTAATTGTGCTCGGCAACCAGCGGGTAGTACTCGAGCTTGGCGTCGGCGATCTTGGCGCCCGCCTCAAAGACCGGGTAGCACGGATCGGGCACCAGAATGGTATCGCCCGGGTCGAGCAGCGCCAGGCCCAAGTGCCCCACGCCCTCCTGCGTGCCGTTGCACGAC